>Ga0265297_10008254_pt1 | contig 13978 bp, 10 predicted proteins | sample Munlanlwell13791_FD_192502 | JGI IMG/M metagenome (GOLD analysis project Ga0265297, IMG submission 192502) | Leachate microbial communities from a municipal landfill in Southern Ontario, Canada - Leachate well 137-91 | ecosystem: Engineered > Solid waste > Landfill > Unclassified | place... | reverse complement strand
GATTCGACGCTGGCCGGCACCCGTGTCCGCACCGATCTCAAGGACGTCGCCTCCTCGATCAGCGTGGTGACCGCCCAGTTCATGAAGGACATCAACGCCACCAATAATCAGACCCTGCTGCAATACACGCCCAACACGGAAGTCGGCGGGGTGTACGGCAACTACGCCGGGGTGGGCAACACGTTCATCGCTGGCATTAGTGAAGGCCCCAACCTTCAGCGACCGAACAACAACACCCGTGTCCGCGGTCTCGACTCCGCTGACAACACCCGCGACTACTTCCAGACCAATATTCCGTGGGACTCCTACATCGTGGGCCGGGTCGACCTGCAGCGCGGCCCCAATTCCATTCTCTTCGGTATCGGCAGCCCGGCCGGCATCATCAATGCCAGCGTCAACATGGCGAGCTTCAAGGAAGCCTACAAGGTGGAGAACCGCTACGGCAGCTTTGGCAGCCTGCGCAATGTCCTGGATTTCAACCATGTGTTGATCCCCAACGAACTTGCGATCCGCGTCGCCGCGCTGGATGACAACACCAAGTACCGGCAGAAGCCGGCCTACAATCACGACAAGCGCGTTTTTGCCGCCGTGCGCTGGGATCCGAAGTGGTTCAACAGTGATTCGTCCCATACGACCTTCCGGGCCAATTTCGAGCGCGGCGAAGTCAGGTCCAATCGTCCCCGCATCCTGCCGCCGACGGACAATATCTCGGTCTGGTTTACCCCGGCCTTCAACAAGATGACGTGGGATCCGATTTACCACGAGGCCGCCGGAATCGGAGCCACTTCCATTGGCGTTACCGCGAACAATGGAGTGCTTTATGGAGAATCCAAGAATCCTTGGGTGACCCAATCGATGGCGTTAAGTATCCAGGACAACTACAATCCGGTCTTCTACTACAACAACCTGAGCAACCCGTCGACGCCCGTCGCCGCCACCCAAGCCAAGTATTATACCTGGGCAGGTCTTCAACTTAATCCCGACGGATCGATCGGCCAAGGCGCGATTGGCGGCCTTTGGTATGGCGCGCTCGCCGGCATCGGCGGGTTTAACTTCTACAGCACTTACAATAACAAGTTGCATCCCACCGATCCATCCACGCTGGGCGCCAACGCCAACTTGTGGAAGGACAAGCCGATCACCGATCCCACGATCTTCGACTTCTACAACAACCTGATCGACGGCCCGAACAAGCAGGAATGGCAGGGCTGGCAGGCCTTCAATGTCGCCCTCGACCAGACCTTCCTCAACAACCGGTTGGCCGTGAATTTGGTGTATGATTATCAGCGGTATAACGATGGCTCGGAGGCAAACCTCTCCAACCCGTTTATCAGCATTGATATCAACACCAACACCGCCAATACCAGCCCATGGGGGTACTATTCTCCTTACGTCAAAAAGTATGATGGCACGGGCCAGAAGGGAACCAACCCGTATGCGGGGGCTGCGTTCGTCGGGTCATCCTCGAGGTATGGCAACAATGCGAACTTCAGCACCCGCGAGAACATCCGGGGAACGGTTACCGGTGAGGTCCGGGCCACCGACTTCCTGGATAAATCGTGGCTCACCGAGCTTCTGGGCCGGCACGTGATCACCGGGCTTTACTCGAAGGAAACCTATAATACCGAGACCCGGAGTTGGGCCCGTTATGCCGTCGGCCGCCAGTACGAGGATGTGGTTAACACCGGTGCTTTGAGCAATAACGGCTTGGTCAATGGCGATACCGTCCTGGACTGGGTCACCTACCTGAGCGCCCCGCTCTTCGGCAAATCGTCGGCTTCCGGCCTGAATCTCCAGCCCATTACCGCGGTCCAGTCACCTTCCGGCACAGCCACCATCCAGTGGTTCAACTCGCATTGGAATAAGCCGACGAGTCCGACTGATCCGAACTATGTCAATCCCGCGGCAGCGTGGCAGATGCCGGCTACCTTCGGCCCCTATGCCGCGGCTTCGATTCAAGGGGCAAATCCTGCCAACTATGTGGGTTGGACCAACAGCGAGTTCCCGATCTTGAATGCGGACCAGGGGGACATCAATCAGCTCTACACCGACGGCAGCAAGATCCAGACGACCACCTCCTCCCAGGTGCTGACCTGGCAGGGCTTCCTGTGGGAAGACGTCATCGCCGCGACCTTTGGCTGGCGCCACGACGAGCAGAAACAGCGTTCCGGGGAAGCCAAGATCAGCTCGGTCCTGGGCGCGGCCGACATGAATTACGGCCTGAAGCCATTCGACCCGCTCCTGGGCAAGTCGACCGGCAATACCAAGAGCTGGGGTGTCGTGCTGCACGAACCGAAGGCCCTGGTCAAGGCGCTCAAGCTTCCGTGGGGCACGAACCTCAGCCTGACCTACAACGACAGCCAGAACACCCGGGTGCAGACCCGCTACGGCTTCAGTGCAAATCTGTTGCCGAACGCCGCGGGCAAGACCAAGGACTACGGCGTCGTCATCAGCACCTTGAACGACCGGCTGGCTTTGAAAGTCACGTGGTACAAGACCACGGTGACCGACGCCAATATCGCCAGTGTCACCACCGGCTCCTCCACTCTCGGCGCCAACACGAATTGGGCGTATCGGCTCGAAGCCTATAGCGTGGTCAGCGCGATGGCAGACTTGCGAGGCTTTGCCGGCCAGGGCGATGCCAGCAACTGGTACTGGAATTGGGCCTATTGCGACGCCGGATTTTCCATCGTGGATTATGGCACTCCCAATTGGATCGGTTTGTCCACCTCGCCGGCATTTCTGAACGCTCCGATTACCGCCAAGGAAAAGGCCGCAGTGCAATCGGCGATCACCCAACTGCCGTCTCAAGCCTGGTTCGATGCCTATGGTTATAGCATCAACGTCGCCGCGGCCAAGGCGGGAGACTGGACCAACGCTGTCCCTGGCTACAATTACGACGGAGGCGCGGGCAATATCCAGGCCACGGGCTCCGGCCGCGTCAATGGTCAGTATCCGACCGGCACGGTCAACAACGAGTCTAAGGGCGTTGAATTCGAACTGGTGGGCCAGTTGACGAAGAACTGGAACGTATCCTTGAACGCATCCAAGCAACAGGCCTCCCAGACTGCGCTGGGCGCCGACTTGGTCAACTTCATCGAGACCCAGCATGCGAAGTTCGAGTCGCCTGCCGGCGACCTTCGTTTGTGGTATGGCGGGGATATGAATCTCCGCACGTACTACAATCAAAACGTCTGGGCCGCCTATCAGTTCCAGAGCCAAAGCAATGGCAGGTTGGTGGCGGAGATGTCCCCGTGGCGCTTCAATGCGGTGACGGGCTACTCCTTTGACCATGGCTATCTGAAAGGCTTCAACGTCGGGGCGGCCTATCGCTGGCAGCAGGGCGTGATCCTCGGATACGGGCTCAACGCCGCCGGTGACAACCTGGACGTCAACAAGCCGTACTGGGGCAAGAGCCAGTCCGCGGTCGACCTCTGGTTCGGTTATGGGCGCAAGCTCACGGCCAAGCTCGATTGGCACATCCAGCTCAACCTCCGTAATGTCGGCGAAGATGTCCGCCTGATTCCGATCAGCGTCCAGCCCGACGGCACTTACGCCTCACGACGCATCCAGGAAGGCCAGACCTGGGAAGTCACCAATACGTTCTCGTTCTGATGCGTTTCCCCGCGCCTGGCGCTGCGGCCTTCGGCCCGGCGCCGGTGTGCGGACAGTGATCTGAAGGTTCTCAAGGGCACCGGTCTACGCCGGTGCCCTTTTTCTTGTCACCGGCATGCTCTGCTTCGTCTGCGTCGGCCGGGCCGCACTTGTCTGCAGATTTGGCGCTCATGGAGGAGCTCTGCTGTGGCCTCTGTCTGCGCCCCCCGCCGGCGCAGCCCCAGCGCCCCAGACGCAAATTCCTGCTCCCGATTTCCTGTCTCCCCCGCGTCCGGGGCTCAGGCCTCCAAGGATAACTCTTCCGAACGCGCCTTCGCGGCGAGAATGGTTTCCTTGAGGGTGTCGCGGAAGCCGCGCGCAGTCATGCGTTGCAGACCGGCGGAGGTGGTGCCGTTGGGGGAGGTGACCTGGTCGCGCAGCGTCTCGGGCTCGGTCTTGGTCTCGGCCAGCAGACGCGCGGAGCCGAGCACGGTCTCCTGGGCCAGTTTGGCCGCGACGTCGCGCGGCAGCCCGGCCGCCACGCCGCCCTCGCGCAGGGCCGCGACAAATTCAAAGAGAAACGCCGGCCCGCTGCCGCTGACGGCGGTGACTGCGTCAAGGAACTGCTCTTCCAGCGCGATCACCTGCCCCAGCGCGCCGAGCACCGTGTCGACCAGGCGGTGGTCGGCGGCGCTCATGGGCTTGAGGGCACACCAGCCGGTGATGCCCGCGCCGATCTGGCCGGGCGTGTTGGGCATGGCCCGCACGAGGTTGCGCGCCCGGGGGAAAGTCTCTGCCAGGCGGGCGAGGCGCTTGCCGGCGAGAATCGAGATGACGAGACGGCCGGCCGTGAGTTCGGCCAGGCGCGGATCCAGGCCGGCGAGTTGCTGCGGCTTGCAGGCCAGCACCACGGTGTCAGCCGCGGCCAGCAGCGCGGCCAGATCAGTGGCGGCCGCGATGCCCGTACGCCGGGCCAGCGCCCGGGCGGTGTCATCCGTGCCGCCGATGCAGGCGATTTCGGCGGGCGCGGCCGCGTGGGCGGCGAGCAGGCCGCCCACCATGGCCGAGGCCATGCGGCCGGCCCCGATGAAGGCGAATCTGGTCATGGCGAGCGGTTCAATCCGACGGTTCGTCCGACTGTTGTTTCTGCTTGCGGGCGAGCGGATGCATGAGAACCGCGACCGTGCCTCCGCCGGGCCGGTCCTCCATCGTGACTTCTCCGCCCATGTTGCGCAGGGCGTGCCGGGCGACGGTGAGCCCCATGCCCACGCCCACCGTGTGTTTGGCGCTGATAAAGGGTTCGAACATATGATCGCGGATTTCGGGATCGATGCCGCGCCCCTGGTCCTCCACCCGGATGCGCACGAATTTGCCATCCGCCGGCCGGTCGACCAGCTCGGTGGTGACCAGGATGGGCCGGCGTTCGGGCGGAGTGTCGTCACCGTAGGCTTCCCAGGCGTTGATGAGAACCTTTGACAGGACTTCCTCGAAGACCTCGACATGGGTTTCGATAACCAGGCCGGCAAGGGGGTTTTGCAGGGTGACGGGCTGGGAGATTTTGTATTCCGTCTGATAACGCTGCAGGCTGCACTCGAGCAGCTGCTGAAGGCCGGCCTTGGTGACGGGCAGCCGCGTTTTCACCACCAGCGAACTGAGCTGCCGGATGATCGACACGATGCGCTGCACGGCTTCCTCGACGCTCTGGACGTTTTTCTTCACGAGCTCCGGCTTGTCATGGTAAGCCTTGATGAGGTCGAGATAGCCGATGACCACGCCGAGCAGATTATTGAGATTATGGGCGATGCCCTGGGTGACGGCGCCGATGGTCGCCGCGCGGCGCGCCTCGGTGAGCCGGCGCTGCAGATCGATGATCTCGCGGTTGATGGCGGCGAAGCGGAGCTGGGTCTGGACGCGGGCCAGGGTCTCGTCGAGATCGATGGGCTTCGTGATGTAGTCGACCGCGCCGACCCCCAGGCCCTCCAGCTTGCCTTCCTTCGAGGTGCGGGCGGTGACGAAAATGACCGGGATCGAGCGGGTTTCCTCCTCTGCCTGCAGCCGCCGGCAGACTTCGATGCCGTCCATCTCCGGCATCATCACATCGAGCAGAATGAGGTCGGGCTTTTCCTGTTTGACCAGGTCGAGGGCTTCCTGGCCCGAATACGCGGCGGTCACCTGCATGCCTTCGCGCTCCAACTTGCGTTTGAGAAGCTGGACGTTGATGGGCTGATCGTCCACCACGAGGATATTGGGTATGGACATGCGGGGAGGGAATTGAAGCTGGGGTTGGACGCGGTGGCAAGATTGCCCTGCGCGGTCAGGCGTGATGTTGCTGCCGGTAGGCCTTGAGGGTGTTCTTCATCAGGAGGGCGACGGTCATCGGCCCGACGCCGCCTGGTACGGGGGTGATCTTTCCGGCCCGCGGCGCCACCGAGGCAAAATGCACGTCGCCGACGAGACGATAGCCGGTTTTTTTCGCGGGATCGGCCACCCGGTTGACGCCCACGTCGATCACGATCGCGCCGGGTTTCACCATGTCGGCGGTGACAAACTCCGGCCGTCCGATGGCCGCGATGAGCACATCGGCTTGGCGGGCGATGGTGGCCAGGCCGGCGGTCTGCGAATGACAGACCGTCACGGTGGCGTTGGCCTCCGGTTTCTTCTGCATGGCCAGCAACGCGAACGGCTTGCCGACGAGCAGGCTGCGCCCGATCACAACGACGTGTTTGCCGGCCAGCCGGACCCCGCTGCGGGCCAGGAGCTCCATGATGCCGGCGGGCGTGCAGCACACGAAACCCGAATCGTCGTCCTGCGCGATCTTGCCCAGATTCATGGTGCCGAGCCCGTCGACATCCTTGGCGGGCGCAATGTGCCGGAAGACCGCGAGTTCGTCGATCGGCTCCGGCAGGGGGGATTGCACCAGGATGCCGTCAACCGCGGGGTCGGCATTGAGCCGGTCGATCAGGGCGAACAGCTCGGGCTGGGTGATCCCGGGCGGCGGCAGGATCACCCGGCTCTCGATGCCGGTCTCGGCGGCCGTTTTTTCCTTCTTCTTCACGTACGAGACCGAAGCCGGATCGTCCCCGACACGCACGAGCGCAAGGCAGGGTTTGCGGCCCGGCAGGGCGGCCACGGCGCCCTTGAGCTCGGCGACGATGTCCGCCGCGATTTTGTTGCCGTCGATCAGTTCCATGAGCGAAATAAAAAGCCGGCCGCAGGGAAGTCGGCCGGCCGGGGAAGCCTTATTTGAGTTCCAGGGTTTCGACCTCGATCACGAGGTTCTTCCCGTCGGGGGTCTGTTTGAGTACACCGGTGACGGTGACGGGGCGGTCGAGATACGGCTCCATTTTATCGGTGGCGAGCAGCCTGGTGACGTCGAGAAAAGCAATGCGCTGGCCATCCAGGTTGTTGAGCTGGTAACCGTAGTCGCGGCGGGGCCCGATGAGCAGGATGCGTCTGGTTTCGGCAAACACCCCCTGAAACTGCCGCGGCAGCGCGGCGGCCGGTCCGTTGCCGATGACCAGCGGGGACGGACCGGCGCTCGGCGCCGTCGCTGCCGCAGGAATCGATGGAACAGCGGGCGGTGGGGCTGATGGCGTGCCGCCGATCCGGATGTAGCCGGGGATGGTCTTGGCGAGCTTGATCTGGGTCCAGCCGCTGCGCAGGCCGGTGATCTCGACTTTGTCCCCCTCTTGCATCGTGGTCAGAATCGGGGCGCCGGCCTTGGGTTGCAGGCGGATCGCGGCGCCGGGATGGATGTCGAGGCTTTTGCTGAAATCATTATTGTTCACGTAGCCCTCATGCGGACCGGGCAGTTCGATGGCCATCCAGCCTCCCGGGGCGGTGGCGTTGGCGGCCGCTGCCGGTTCGGTGCCGGCCTTGAGATAACCGATGGCAGGTGAAGCGGCGTCGGGCTGGGCATGGATTGCCGTGGTCTCCATCAGCGGTGCTGCGGACAGGGAAGCGGCCAGCCCCGCCGCGGCGGCGCGGGCCAGCAGCAGGACGGCGGTGGGAAAGCAGAGCGTTGTCTTCATAGGCGGGCGTGGTTTCGGCTGGCGGTGCGGCTTTTTGATCGGTCGCTGGAACAGTAATCGATCTCCTTGTTAGAAAGTTGTTTCAGTCCGCGCAAAGGAATTTCGTGAAAGGGGCATCAAGCTAACGGCCGGCCATGCCTTGTTCCTGCGAGCAAACGTGATCATTGGAAACTGCACCGTAAGCATTTTCCAACCTCCTTACTAGCTGAATTCATGAGACTTCTGCTCCATCGCCTGTTTGGGCGGCCGGCAGGGCGCAGCAGACCGGGACTTGTTCCCCGCCGATTTGGTGAAAAATCGGCTCGCCCATTCCTTTTCAATTCATGCTACTTGCAGCATGACCTTCAACAACCGCATCGCACTCGTCACCGGGGCCGGCCGGGGCATCGGCAAGGCCATTGCCGAGGAACTTGCGCAGCACGGCGTCACTGTCATTTGCGTCAGCAAAAACGCGGAGAGTTGCGGCGCGATCGCCGCCGCTTTGCAGGCCGCCGGCGGCAAAGCCCGGGCGCTGCCGGTGGATGTGGCTGACGGCGCGGCCGTGGCCAAGGCGGCGGCGGACTTGCTGGCCGAATTCGGCACGATCGACATCCTCGTCAACAATGCGGGCATCACGCGCGACGGGTTGCTGTTCCGCATGTCGGAGGACGACTGGAACACGGTGCTGACCACCAACCTCACCAGCTGCTTCCATTGGACGAAATACCTCGGCCGGGCCATGACCCAGAAACGCTGGGGACGTATCGTCAACGTCGCTTCTGTGGTGGGCCTCACCGGCAACGCCGGCCAGGCCAATTATGCCGCGGCCAAAGCCGGCCTGATCGGCTTCAGCAAGAGCATTGCCAAGGAATTCGCCCGCCGGAGTGTTACCTGCAATGTGGTTGCGCCTGGATTCATCAAGACCGACATGACGGCCGGTTTGGGCGAGGAAGTGACGAAGGCGGCCATGCAATTCATTCCGCTGCAGCGGTTCGGTGAACCCGCTGATGTTGCCCATGTGGCCGCCTTTTTGTGCTCTGAGGAGGCCGGATACGTCACCGGCCAAGTTTTTACCGTTGACGGCGGCATGGTGATGTGATGCCAAAGAGCAGCCCGAACCCTTGCCCTAATCCAATATGGCTGATCAGAAAACCATCGAACAACGCGTCAAAGAGATCATCGTTAACCAATTGAATGTTAACGAAGAGCAGATCACCCCGGAAGCGTCCTTCCTTGACGATCTGGGCGCCGATTCGCTCGACACTGTCGAGCTGATCATGGCTTTTGAGGAAGAGTTCAAGGATGAGATCAAGGGAGAGATCCCTGAATCCGACGCCGAAAAACTCCAGACGGTTGGCGACGTGATCGCGTACATCGAAGAAAAGTCCTCTTCGAAATAATTATTTCTTTCGCACCACTCTTGCGGCGTTCTACCGTGTTTCCCGGGGGAACCTTTCGGTAGGACGCCTTCTTGTATCCATGGATTCCGATCCCTCCGTTCCGCGGATTGTTGTCACCGGCTTGGGTGTGATCGCTTCGCTCGGCATTGAGGTGGATGCTTTCTGGGACAACATCCTCGCCGGCAAGAATGGCATTGCCCGCGTGACCCAGTTCGATCCGACCGACTATACCTGCCAGATCGGCGCGGAGGCGCTCGGTTTCGATCCGACCACGCACATGGATCCGAAGGAGATCCGGCGCAATGACCGCTACACGCACTTCGGCTTTGTCGCGGCCAAGAAGGCGGTGGCTGATGCCGGCCTCAAGCCCTCCGCGGAGAACGGCGACCGCATGGGTGTCATCATCGGCTCCGGCATCGGCGGCATGCACACCTATGAGCACCAGCTCAGGGTGTTGTGGGAGCGCGGTCCGCGCAAAGTGTCGCCCTTCACGATTCCGTCGCTCATCGGCAACATGTGCAGCGGCCTCGTGGCGATTGAATTCGGTGCGCGCGGTCCCAATTTTGCCGTGGTCAGCGCCTGCGCCACGTCCGCCCATGCGATCGGCGAGGCCTTCCATGCCATGCGCCGGGGCGAGGCCGACATCATGATCGCGGGCGGCAGCGAGGCGGCCATCACGCCGTTCTCCTATGCGTCCTTCTGCTCAATGAAGGCGATGAGTTCGCGCAACGACGAACCGCACAAGGCCTGTCGTCCCTTCGACAAGCAGCGCGACGGCTTCATCATGGGCGAAGGCGCAGGCATCCTCGTGCTGGAGACGCTGGAGCATGCACGGGCCCGGGGCGCCCGCATCTATTGCGAGCTGGTCGGCTACGGCGCCACCTGCGACGCCTTTCACATCACGCAACCCGACCCCGAGGGCCGCGGCCTATCGCTGGCCATGACCCGCGCACTGGCCGTGGCCCGGCTGCGTCCGGACCAGATCGACTATCTCAACGCCCACGGCACGTCCACGCCTTACAACGACAAGTTCGAGACGCTGGCGATCAAGCAGGTCTTCGGTGACCACGCCCGCAAGCTCATGGTCAGCTCCACCAAATCGATGACCGGTCACCTGCTGGGCGCGGCCGGCGGCCTCGAGTCGGTGATCTGCGCCAAGACCATCCAGACCGGCGAAGTGCCGCCGACGATCAACTACGAGGAACCCGATCCCGACTGCGATCTCGATTACGTGCCCAACTTCAAGCGGACCGTGCCGGTGCGGGCGGTGCTGAGCAACAACCTCGGTTTCGGCGGCCAGAACGCCTCGCTCGTCTTTCGGCAGCTGGAATAACGGGTCGGCGCGCGGGCGCGGTTTTGCGCGACTGCGGGGGTGCGGGCAACGCGCCGGATGGTCATTTGCGGGCGGTCTGATGGCTTGTCCCTCCTCAGATTCATGCAGGCATTGCTTCCGGTGTTGGCGCGGGGCCAGGGAGCGGAGGAGGGTTGGTCCCGCCGCCGGGGTGGTACTTACGATTTGCAGAGTCTCCGCCCGTCTTGATAAGAAGGTGGCACCGTTTCCTCACCGTTCCCCCATGAACACCCAGAAATTCGTCTCGCGCCGGGCGGCCCTCAAGGGTATCGGCGCGGTAGGAGCCGCCGTTGCCGCCCTCGGTCAAACTACGAGCCGCGCCGACGCCGCGGTGCCGGGCCTGCGCCCGGCGCCTTCGGCAGCGGAGGCGCGAAAACTGATTTCAGAACGTGTCCTCCAGACGCCGCTCATCGACACGCATGAACACCTGCTCGAGGAGAAGGAGCGGCTGCAAGGAGTTTCGCCCCCCTGGGTGCCATGCGACGACTGGGCGCTGCTTTTCAGCCACTACCTGGACTCGGACTTTCTGACCGCCGGCATGCCCAGGGCCGATCTGGACCGTTTTCTGTCCCCCAAGGTCGATCCGTTGGCGAAGTGGCAACTGATTGCGCCCTACTGGCCGGCGGTCAGGAACACCGGTTATGCCCAGGCGGTGCGGATCTCGATTCAGGAGCTTTACGCCGTGGAAGATCTGACGGAGCGGAACATCGCCGCCGTCCAGAGCGGCTATGAGCAGACGCGGCGCCCCGGCTTCTATCAGCAGATTCTACAGGACCGCGCCAAAATCGAGTCCTGCCAGATCAACCGCCTGCTGGACGAACCGTTCAAACAATCGGACATGCCGTCGCTTTTGATGTACGACCTCGGCATCGTCGGGATGTTCGCCGGGCCGAACTTCAACCAGTACGCACCACCCACGGGCATCGTGGTGAAAACGTTGGCGGACTGGCACCACGTCATCAATTGGTGGTTTGACCGCTACGCAAAGTACGCCGTGGCGGTGAAATCGCAGGACGCCTACCGTCGCGACATCGATTACGCGCGCGTTCCGGCCGAGGAAGCCGAGCCGGTCTTCAGGAAGGTGCTGCAAAAGGAGCCGGTCACCAACGACGAGCGCAAGCGGATGGAGGACCACCTGTTCTGGTATGCAGTGGACCGGGCGACGGTCCACCATCTTCCCGTGAAACTGCATACCGGTTACTACGCAGGCCAGAACTCCATGCCGCTGTCGCGGTTGCGGCTCAACGCGGGGTCGGCGGCCGAGCTTTGCCGATCAGCACCCGACACGCAGTTCGTTTTCATGCACATCTGCTATCCGTACTACGAGGAACTGCTCTCCGTGGCCAAGCACTGGAGCAACGCGCACGTGGACATGTGCTGGTCGTGGATCATCAATCCCGTGGCGGCGAAGGATTACCTCAAAAAGCACATCGTCACGGCGCCGATCAACAAGCTGCTGCCGTTCGGTGGCGACTATATTCCCGTGGAACCGGTGCTGGGCCACGCCGCCCTGGCCCGCCGCGGCATCGCGCTGGCGCTGTCGGAACTGGTGGAGGAAGGCTGGCTCAAGCTCGCCGATGCCTTGGATTTGGTGGACCTCATCATGCATGACAATGCCCGCCGGATTTTTCGCCTCGCGCAAAAAACCGGTGCGTTGCCCCGGGGGTCGGAAATTGGAAATGGCGCTGCAGCAGGATGATCAACGGCCTGGCCCCGGCGCCGCGCTGCCTTGCGGCCGCGCGGCTTTGCGTAAGGCCCCCGGATGCGTGAAACATATCGTCCTGGTGCTCCTCGTTCTGTTGGCCGCGGGCTGCGGCGTCCGGCGCGAGCCGGTCGACCGCGGCGAGGTCTGGCGGGCGATCCAGCCGCTGGCGGCGCGCTACCGGTTGGATCCCGCCTTCATTTATGCCTTGGTCGCCGCTGAATCCAGTTTCGACGCCCGGGCGCGCAACGGCGAGGCCCGGGGCCTGCTCCAGCTCAAGCCTGTTTCGTGGGCCACCGTTTCCACCCGGCCCTATGAGCCCGCGGTGTGGGACTGGCAGACCAACCTTGAGACGGGTATCGATTACCTGGCCTGGTGCCGCCACGCCCTCCACGCGCGCGGCAAATTCTCCGAGCGCCTGCTGCTGGCGGCGTTTCACTACGGCTTCGATTACGTCGCGGCCTGCGATTTTGACGAGAACCGGATCCCTCGTCCCGGGCATCCCCTTTACCGCGAACTCTGGCGCGGCAACCTGCACCCCGTGTCACCCCCGGTGGAGATTCCGGCCGGTCGTTGACGCGGCCCCCCGCGCCGTGCCGGCAAAGTCGCGTTTGAACCGGCCCGAGTTTGTGCGCAAGCTCGCCTGACCGCCATGGCTGTGTCTCCGCCCAACATCCTGTGGATTGTCACCACGCAGTGGCGCGGACAGGCCACGGGTTATGCCGGCGACCCCAACGCCCGTACTCCGCACCTCGACGCGCTCGCGGCGGAGGCGGTCAACTATGTCCAGGCCGTGACCCCGCACCCCTTCGGGCCGTTTGCCCGCGCGGCCCTGCTCACGGGAGTCACATCGCCCGCGAACGGCGTGCGTGATTATTACGACCCGCTGCCTCCGCAAGCCCGCACCATCGCCCACCGGTTGGGCGAGCGGGGTTATGCCACGGCATTTTTTGGCAAGTGGCATCTCTACCGGCGCGATCCCGCGGCTCCGCTCGTCGGCGAGGCGCATGCGCGGATGGTGGTGCCACCGGCCTGGCGCGGCGGGTTCGAGTTTTGGGAGGGATTCGAGAGTGGATTCCTGCTGAACGATCCGTGGCTGCACGGCTCGCGGCTGCCGGAACCGGTGAGATTCGCGGGCTATCAGAGCGACATTCTCTGTGCGCGGACGGCGGCGTGGATCGCTGATATCGAAAACCACCGGCCGTGGTTTTGCGTGGTGAGCCTGGAGCCCCCGCATCCGCCGTACGGGGCGCCGTCCGCGGGCGCGACCCCCGGCGATCCCCGCATGCTCCTGCTGCCGGCCAACGTGCCGTGCGGCGGAGAGGTGGAGGCGAGGGCCCGCCGCGAACTGGCCGGCTATTATGCGCATCTCGAGGCGACTGATCAGGCGGTCGGCCGGTTGCTGGCGCAGGTGACGCGCGAGAACACCTTTGTGGTGTTCACCTCCGTTCACGGCGACATGCACGGGGCGCACGGCCTGTTCCGCAAAGGCTGGCCGCACGAGGAAAGCATCCGCGTGCCCCTGCTGGTGCGCGGGGCGGCGGGGCGCGGGTTCAGGTGTGGAGTCCAGAGTTCCGAGCTGGTTTCACTCCTTGATCTGCCCCGCTGGGCGTTGCAATGGACACAACCCGGAGCCCGGAACCCTGAACCCGAAAGTGAACTGCAGCGCATCTCCATGCCCAGCGTGGTCCGGCTGCCGCACCAGTGCGACCGTCCCTGGCGCGGCGGGCGGACGCGGTCACACAAACTGATCCTCAACGAGACCGGCGCCCCATGGCTGTTCTTCGATCTGGCCCGTGATCCCGGCGAGGAACGCAATTTGGCCGGTGACGCGGACCGGGCCGCGGAGAGGATGGAGCTGCAGCGACGGCTTTGAGCCACGGGCCGTCCCGACAGTTCAGGCGGGGGAGGCGGGAACGAA
>Ga0265297_10008252_pt1 | contig 13982 bp, 16 predicted proteins | sample Munlanlwell13791_FD_192502 | JGI IMG/M metagenome (GOLD analysis project Ga0265297, IMG submission 192502) | Leachate microbial communities from a municipal landfill in Southern Ontario, Canada - Leachate well 137-91 | ecosystem: Engineered > Solid waste > Landfill > Unclassified | place... | reverse complement strand
TGTTAATCTGTTGGCTTTTTGCCACACGGACAGAGGTAACGGGATATGAAAGAGAAACACACATTGTGAGGTCAGTATTCTATTGGACTGCAATAGTAACAACAATTTTAATAATCAGATTGCTATGAGTGGAGGTGCGTTAGACTATTTCTATTTTCGTTTTGAGGACGTAATTGAGCAGATACAGGAACGCTATCCTGACAGCGCAATTCACAGCGATTTTATTAAGCACCTGCGTAAAGTTCAGTTAGCTTTGCATGATGTCGAATGGGTTATGAGTGGAGATTATAAGCAGGGTGACGACGTAAAAGCCATTAAAAAGTGTCTTAAGTCAGCTAAGTAAAACGACAAAATGAACGAAAATATAAACATACTTAATACGAACCGACACCCTTCTATTAATTTTTTCAATGTTGATTGCATTGAGTTTATGAATTCGAAGCCTGATAAATGTTATGATTTGGCTATTGTCGACCCGCCGTATGGAATTGGTGATAAGTTTAAAGGTGGCAAAACTGGCAAAATGAACTTTAACGAAATTGTAAATAAAGACTGGGACAAAGTACCGACACCCGAATACTGGGAACAGCTTTTTAGAGTTAGTAAAAATCAAATTGTTTGGGGCGGAAATTATTTTCCTTTGCCACCGACCCGATGCTTTATTGTGTGGGATAAAATAATAAGCGAAGATTTTAGTTTAGCAATGGCAGAACTGGCTTGGACTTCTTTTGACAAATTGGCAAAAATAGTAAGAATACCAACGCCAAAAGATGGCGGTAAAATACACCCAACACAAAAGCCCGTAAAACTTTACAGAAAACTATTATTAGACTTTGCCGAAAGTGGAATGAAAATACTCGACACGCACGGCGGAAGTATGACAATAGCTAAAGCTTGTGAAATGGAAGGCTTCGACTTAGATATTTGCGAAATTGATTCGGAATACTTTAAAAACGGCGTAGAAGCTTTTAATTTACACACAAGACAGCAACGACTTTTTTAATTAAGTCAGCTAAGTAGTTGATTTTCCCCTTTATTTAAAGTATTTTGAAACAGTTATCTGTTACCGTATCTTTGTAGTTCAAAGGTGACCGTTCCTTTAACGGTAGTAGCAGAGGCCGGTGCTGCGTCTTGGCCGGAGTTGTTCAATAACTTTTTCAAAACAAAATTTAAAGGAGAAAAATAAATGAGTACAACCGCCGGATATTTCGACGAAACCCTGTTGGTAAGCAGAGTTGTGCGCGCCCAAGTTATGGGTGCAGATGCCAGACTTAAAGCAGACAGTCAGGCATGGTTTGCCACCTTAAAGGCAGTAAAAGAAAACAACCGTTGGCAGTTTGGTGAACTGTCAAGATCAGACAAAGACATCACCGTACAGGCTATTTATGCGCACCTTTGCGCTGATAATGCAGCCCCTTACACATCGGATGCTTACTGTACACAGACTTGCGGACAGCCTTCAACAAACGCAAAGACTTTCACACTCAACACCCCGATTTATGACTGTTTCAGTCTTTATAACAGTGTTGGACGCACCAACGAAATCAACATGGATGAACTGTGGGCAACCTCACGTATCGCTGTTGACAAAAACCTTCTGCAGTTAGCTTCACAGAACCTTATCAGTGCAGTTATCGAACCTAATTTGGGCGTAAGCACTTACTTCGGTAAAGGCGTTCAGAACGGTCATGAAATGCAGTTTAATTCTGCTTATTTCACAGCCTCACTCGTACCCGAACTAATGCAGATAGCAGTAAGGAATAAGTTTAATGACTTCTATCTGCTTGACAGCGGACTTCTTTACAACGCAATCCAGGCAGCTAAATTCAATGCCGGTAATGCTAACGGTGCAGGTGATGCACTCGCATTCGGCACACTGAAATACTATGCTGACCTTTACAACATCGACCTCGTAAATACACCTGACCGCGTTATGTACATGATCGAGCCTAACGCAATCGGCTTCCTTAACCGTGCAAATAACGCTAACATCACAAAGGCTGCTCCCGTACAGGTTGCTGCTGATGAATGGAGATGGTCAGAAGAGAGCGTACTGATGCCGGGTATTGTTTACGATGTTCACATGACAATCGCTTGCGACCCTGCTTCGGATGAAAAGATTACAACTTACAAGTACATCATGCGTGGTGGCGCTTGGGTTAATCCTACAGGTTGCGACAGTGACAACACTGGAATCCTTCGCTTAGCTTGCGTATAATTTCATAATGATTTTTTATTAGAAAGTATTTGCATTGCTGGAAAATATTTGCTACATTTGCATCGACAACACTGAAAGGGGGCGGTAACTGTGCTTGTTACCTAAACCCATGAAATCCAAAAGGACGCCGTCTGTGAGGCTTAGGTGTATTGTCTTTTTACCACCCCGCTGATAGTATCAACGGGTAAGCCCTGAGAAATCGGGGCTTTTTTTGTCGCACATTTAGCATATATTTGCGTATCGCAGAAAATTATTTGCACGGAACAGAATAATTTACTATATTTGCAGAATAAACAGCGTAATAACAGCATGGCTAAAAATACATCGGGAATAAAACAGCATGAATTTAAAAAAGGTCAGTCAGGTAACCCAAAGGGTAGACCGCCTGTAATACCATTGATAAAAGAAATGATTGAAAAGATTATAGGTGAGGAAGGTATTGATGACATCCTACAGGCTCTTATAGCTAGGGCAAAGAAAGGTGATGTATTAGCAGCCCGTGAGATATTAGACCGATATTATGGTAAGGCAAAGCAGAATGTTGATGTTACAAGTAACGGTGATAGTATTATAATGCCTGTAATTAAGATAGAACGTAAGTGATATTCAGTAGTCCCCAATGGGATATATTAGAAAGTAGTAAGGCCCTTAATCTTTTTTTAGCCGGCAAGGGATCCGGAAAATCGCATTTAGCCGGTATTATTTCCGCCTCACTTATTACAGAATATCCACAATGCAGAGGCTTTATCGGTGCAAACACATACGAGCAAGTAAATACTTCAACGTTAGTCCGTGTCTTTGCTGTATGGAAAGAGTTGGATATTACAGAGTACACAGAACAGAATAAACGAGGCTGCTACGTTGTAAATAAACAGCCGCCGAAATGCTTTAAACAGTCAGATGATAAGTATATAAATTACAACAACATCATTTCATTTGCTAACGGTTGTACAATCTATATAGGCTCACTTGAGAATGCAAAGGCACATGAGGGAAAGGAGTTTGGATGGGCTATTCTTGACGAAACTAAAGACAGTAGGGAACAAGACGTTAAAGATACTATATTGACACGTTTAAGGCAAAAGGGATTAATTGTAAACGGCAAAGAAATAAACCCGTTATACGTGCTTACAAGCCCGGCTAAAGTGGATTGGATAAACAAGTGGTTTGAACTTGACAAGCATATTGACGAAATAAATGCACATATTTATTCTGATACTGACTATTATAAACTAATAACAGATAATAAGCTGTGTGTTATATCTTCGACCTATCACAACAGCCGCAATCTACCTGAAAACTATTTTAACGTATTAAAAGAAAGTAATACAGACGAAAATTATAATACTATCGTTTACGCTAACCCATTCGGACGGTCAGGCGGTGAGTATTACACGGGCTTCGAAAGGAAACGACATGTTACGAAAACGCAATACAACCCGGACCTACCGCTGCACATATCTTTTGACTTCAACTATGTGCCTTATAACCCTGCTGGTATCTTTCAGATGCAGAAGGTAGACGATCTGTGGCACGTTTATATGATAGACGAATTTGCACTGACAAGTCCAAAGAACAGCGTTGAGCATGTTTGTGAGGCTATACTCGCGCGTTACGGCAATCATAAGGCCGGGATATTTCTGTACGGCGACGCAACGGGAAAGGCCGGGAGTATAGCGGGAAAGGAACAAAGAAGCTATTGGGACACGGTCTTCTGGAAGTTTAAGCATAAAATTGTGGAGAAATCGAAACGGGTCCCGCGATCTAACCCGCCAAACAATGCCAGACGTGACTTTATTAATCGTATCTTTGAGGAAAAACCTAACATACGGCTGTTTATCGGTGAGCATTGTACGCACATGATTAACGATTTGATGTACTGCAAGGAAGACGCGGAAGGCGGAAAGGATAAGAAGACTGTAAAGAACGAAAACGGGCAGTCTTACCAGCCCTACGGACATTTTGGCGACCTGATAGAATGTTATTTGTGCAAATGCTACGAGAATTGGTTTAAATGATTTATCTTTGTAATATAATATGTTTGAAATAATCCTTTTCAGCCTCTTATGTACCTGTGCCGCGTGGGTATTAAAGAACATACTCACTGCACCGGGAATGATACTGTGGCCGTTGTACAACCTGATAATTAACAAGTGGAAAGCAGCCGATTGGATTGCGAAACCTACTTTTGAATGTATTTACTGCATGTCGGGTCAATGGGCGTTATGGGGTTACCTCGCTGTATATTATGACTGTTACAATGGTATGATACACATATTAACCATTACAACGTCAATAGCATTTGCGTATGTAATACAAATATTACATCCGGATGAATAACGAACTGCCATTATATCCCTGCGTCTATGGCAAGTGTCATGTACAGATGAAGCATTACCGCAACAAGATTGAAAACGGCAAGGTAACTAAACGGGCGTGGATATGTCCGCTGTGCCTTGACGTTACTATTGATATTACTGAATACTAAATACTGAACTATGGAAATAAAACGAATTGACTTTACGCCGGAAAACTTTAACCTTGATAAACTTGAATTAACAGGCAGGTCCGGCAAGGTATATAAATCACAGACACTAACAGCAGGGCGTTTCCCCTTCTGGGAGAAAGCGTGGTTAAAGGCGCAATACAATATGAATACTCAGGAAACGTTTAAAACCTGTTTAGCTTGTATTGATGCCCTTAAAAAGAACGATGTATTTACATGCTCCACAAACCTGTATAAATTAGTTGAGGGCGTGGCCAGGATATCCGACGGCAAACATCATTACATGCTGGAATTAATGTGTTGCTTTTTTAATGCTGACGACGAAGACATCACCACGTTAAACGAAACGATGCTAAACGCAAAGATGGACGACCTCGCAGTGTATGACGCTTCCGACCTTTTTCTCTTGGCCGGGCTGTTGACTCCCGGCATTATAGCAGATTACGAAGAGAGCAAAAAGGTTATTTCAGAGAACCAAAGCAGACTAAAAGAAAAGACGGACGCGACAAGCCAGAACGAAAGCAAATAAAGCTATTACAGCCGCAGTTGCTCGACATTGAGCATAAGTGGACGGAGATATTCACAAGCATAGCGCGGACAGGCGCGATGTCGTACGTCGAATTAAAGGCGTTAGACTGCTATGAGTTCTTTCATATCTTTCACAACCACATCGAAGAATTGAAGCGTAAGGGTAACAAGTACGATCCGACGGGACGGGTATAATATGTTTTATAACATGTTGTAATTTATAACATAGTTGTATCTTTGCTGAAACCAAAAAAACACAATATTATGAATAAGAAGGTTTGCATTAAATCGGACGGTACTAAAGAACGTAACCCCGACGGTTACACCGAAATATCCCTGCCCGAAAAAGAACTACCGCGTTGGATGATGGTGTGGGATTTTAATGAAAATAATCTAATAAAACGATTTTGTATATTCATAGATAAAAATGATAATGCAATTTGCATAGACGGCGCAAGTGATGAAAACGATGATAATTACAATAACTATATTAATAATAGTGGTAGTTATGGAATTATAAATTGGAATCACTACAAAGAAATCCCCGAAGTCAATCCCGAAAAAGAACGCCTCGAAAAGCAACTTGCCGAAATGAAAGCAAAGGTAGAGGAAATGGAAACCACGCTGAAAGAAATGGAATAACCAAATAACCAATGCCATGAGAGATTTAGACCATTACGTTAACCACAACTTAGATTACATTAATAAAAATCCATTACATAAAGTATTTAGCCATACTATTAAAACAATAGTATTTAACAAATGCTATTGGTTAATAGATGAAGAGAATGAGATGGGAGTTAAATGCTCGTGTGATAAAACATATTTTGACGTATTAGTGCATGGTGAAAGTGTAAGATTAATAGTTTGTAAAGACTGGTACGTTAATAGAGTAAGACAAATATTAAATAATGAACATGATGTAAGCAATAATGATTTTCATGGTCACCAATATAGAACTGCAAGCATCCATACTATAGATAGTGCAAAAGAAAGAACATTACATGAAATTATTATAAAAATGTTTAATGGTTGGTTACCTATTGAATATGAAACAAGATGGAGTTATCAGAAAGGAACAAGAGCAACTCCTCTTAATAGAAATATTGGCATTAGGGTATGCGATAAACCACTAATATATGCGTATGTAAGTTTTAGTAATTTATATAAATTTATATCAGAATATAAAAATGATATAGACTATAGATATAAAGAGCCATTTTATTATCATTTAGTTGAAATGATAAAGTATATAGGAAGTAAGCAAACATTAATATCTAAATGTAATAAATATTCTCAATGGTCACGTTATGATAATTATAAATTAGAAGATAATTTATTAACCATTATGACAGAAATATTTGACGACTTTGTAAAACTTAAAATTATTAACCAAAACTAAATATTATGGAACGCATGAACGCACCTTGTAACACTAAGTCTTTATTTCATTTCATCACCGATCAGATGGATAAATTAGACAGGGATCAGATTACTGTTGAACAGGCAAAGGCACAGGCCAACCTTGCGAAACAGGCAAACAATGTATTAAAGTATGAACTTGACCGGGTTAATACTGAAATGAAAGTACGGCAGTTTAACCTTGAGAAAGGTACTTCAATTCAGATTAGGCAGGTCGAAAGCAAAGGATTTGACGACACTACAAAAGACCGTTAAACCACAACACCTTAAATTAACAGCCTCGCTAACAACGGGGCTTTTTTATTTTACGTATTTTGTATTTGTCCTTTATTATTTTATCTTTGTGAAAAATCAATATAATGGCAGGACCTACAGTAGTAATTCAGGGCGACATATCGCAATTACAACGTGCTTTAAAAGTATTAGGTACTGACTTTGAAACATTACAGAAGGAAGTATTAAAGACTACAACGGGCGTTAATAAAGCCTTTGATGAAGCAACAGCGTCAATGGCAGACTTTAAAGCAGAGATACGCAGGGTTGAAGCGTCGTTTAAGAACTTATCGGGCAAGGAACTACAGGAAGCACAAATACAGGTTGGTAAGTTACGCAATGCAATGGTAGATCAAAGGGCCATGATGAAAGCCGTTGGTGAAGATGCGATACCCGTTATGGTAAACGGACTTCGCGGTCTTGTTGCAATGGCACAAGGAGTAACAAGTTCGTTGCAGGTATTTGGAGTACAATCAGAGAAGTTGGAAAAGTCAATGGTAGCGTTAATTAATGCTTCTATGGCTCTAAATACTGCGTGGGAATTATATGAGAAACAGACTTTAAAAGCAACTTCATCACTCATAAAAGATACAGCCGCAAAGGTAGCGAACAGCGTAACAACCAAAGTCCTTGCCGCAACCACAAACGGCGCAACCATAGCACAAAAGGCTCTTAACGTAGCAATGTTGGCAGCTCCTTACGTTGCTATTGCTGCTGCTCTTGGGGGTATTATATACGCAATAACCAAGTTAAGCGATAGTGCAAAAGAGGCTGAAATGATATGGAATGTATGGGCTAAAAAAACAAGGGAATTAATTGAGAGTGTTAAAAAATCAACACAAGATTATCATAATGTAGTCGAAGCGTTTAATAAAAAAGTGCAAGATTTTAACGATAGAAATTTAACCGATGGAGAAAAGGCAAAGAAACAATACCTTGCAACAGCAGAAGCAAATAAACAGGTGCTTAAAACTATGCTGGTACAGGCGCAGTTAAAGGCCAATTTGATACAGGGAGAAATAGAACACGCCAAAGCACAATATGAATGGATGCGTTGGTTAGCACCTCAACAGGCGTTAATAATAGCTAACGGCATAATGGAACTTGAAGCAAGGCATAAAAACTTAACCGATGCTGTTAAGACTAATGCTGCCATATATAAAGAATGGGAAGCTAATATTGAAAGCAATGCAGAAAAGATAAGGCAGACACTTGACTATATCAAAGCTAATACTTCGGGGGATGCCGTAAAGACAAAAGCCATTATTGCCGAAATGAATAAACTCATTTCAATTAAAACACGTTGGCTGGAATTACAGGTGGTTGATGTAAACCTTGAGAAAAGGCAGGAAGAATTAATTTCATCACGTTTAGAGCACCTAAAAATAGGTGCTTTAGCTGAGTTGAAAAACCATAAAAAGACGGCAGAGGAACAGCTTAACGTATGGAAACGTATGTATGAGCAGGGTGAATTAACCGCTATGGAGTATTATTCTAACCTTGCAAGGTTTGCGGATGACTACATCGGTAAGGTGTCAGAGGGTGTTAATAATTTAGCAGAGATACAAAGTAATTTAGCTGACGCTGAAAAAAGTAAATTTGAAGCATATAGAAAAGAAGAAACAGAAAGCATAGAGGAAGAATACGATAAACGCCTTGCGGCAGCCGGAACTAATGCACTACAAAAGAAACGTGTTGAAGAATGGTACACGAATGAAAGTGCAAAGCTGACAGAAAGCCTCGATAAGCAGCAAGAGGAAATGATGAAGAAACAAAAGAGGCGTGAACAGATTGTATTAGCAAGTCAGGCAACAATGGATTATGCAACCGGCGTGGTTAAGATTTGGGCGGAAAACACTGCAAAGGTTATTACTATACCACAGGCTGTTGCACTTACAGCATTATTAACAGGCGTGTATGCAACACAGTTATCAGTTATTAAGTCGCAGAAATTCGCACATGGCGGTCAGGGCGTACTCGGTGGACAGTATCACGGAGAGGGCGGCGTTATGTTCGGGCCGGGTATGGAGGCAGAAAAAGACGAACGCTGGGCTATATTTAGCCGGTCAGCAACACGTAAGAATACAGGCCTTCCTGATCTAATCGATGCCATAAATACAGAACGCCTTGTAATTGACAAGGAACTAATGACACACATGCTGCACAACGGCGGTCGTTCTACTAATGTCATAGTGGCTAATTTTAAAGGCGGTGAACATTTGAAAGGTATGCACGAACTAATGAGGCAACAGGCAAATAAAAAGAATGTCCCAGGCCGTGTTAAATTAGGGATTACAAACAGGAGGTATTTGAACTGATGGTTACGAGATATATAATTACAATAGATAATGAACAACACGAGTTTGTTCCATACAATAGTGATACTATTGAAATAACTTTTACCCCGGACGATAAGGCGGGAGTCTGGCAATGGATTTATAATATAAACGAGATTGAAATAGGAGGCCAAAGTAATTTATCAGACTATCAATGGCTTTATAATAAATTAACTATCAATAAGTGTCGCATATGTTATTTAACGGTATATTGTGATAGTAAAGTATATGAATTCAAGTTCAACTATTGGAAATGTGAATTTAATCTTGACGAATGTATAATAAATATAAAACCATCATATTATTTGCCAAATTATGACAACTTTATACTACAATATGATGATGATTTTGATATAACCGCAAATGTAACAGACAAGGCAATTCATGCAGTATGGGGTACATATAACTATCCAAATGCAAAAAAATTAAGTGATATATTAGATTACATGTGTAACAGTATTGGGTGTAGTTGGACCTCAAGATTTTTAACTGACGTAATCCCACCTATACCATTCCCAATAGGATATTTAGACGCACCATTTAATAATAGTGATTATTCTACAATAAATATATATGGTAATCTTCATATAACTAATTCGTCTTCGCGAACAGATGCGATAGAAATGTCATTAAGTCAGTTATTAGACGCATTGTGCAATAATCACTTGAATTTAAGATGGAGATTTATAGAAGATACGAACACCTTAGAAATAGAACATTATAAGTATTTTAATAATTCTTTGAGTTATAGTAATATGCCAATAATAGGTATAGACGCAACTACAATTAATGGGGGTATTTATTTAGATGAAACAAATAAATATAATATACCAGATGTAAAACTATATTCTGACGAAAGATGGTATATGCCGATAAAACAAGCTGATGCTGTACAAGCGGGGGTTCAAAATGGATCTATATCAAACTTTAATTGGCGTTTTATTTATGATTGCGCTATAGAGCCTAATACTATTAATAAAACTAATACTTATTTCGAAACTAATGTAGAAGCCTCAGACAGAATACCAAGTTCAGAATTATTACTTGTAGCGGTTGATATACCCAATGTCGGTTTTATATCGGAATTTCAACAAGGACCGAATCATTATATAATGAATTTCCCATTTGTATCAACTATAATATACAAATTATGGTTATGGAATAGACCATTCCCCTTAGGACACAGATTTATAGGACAGGCTGAATTTGCAATGGAAAGCACTTTAAAATCACTAATTAATGAAATCAGTATACCTATATGCTGTGCAGATATTAACCCTTATGAATTAGTTAAGACTGGTATTGGTGATGGTTACATAGATACTTATATTATTGACCTTACTACAGGTATGGTTACTTTTAAACTTAAATACGAGGACTTATAATATGCAGCCTTTAACATCGCTTAACTTTTCAACCCTTGTCCCGAACGACTGTAACGAGGCTTTCTGTGTACGTACACCAGCCGACAGAATACCGCCGTTTCAGATCAACCGTCCGATGTCAGCGCACACGTTAGCAGAGATTACAGTCGAAGCTGTAAGGTTGTACGATGGGACAACACAGGACTTAAAGGCTCTCAGGGACGCGGGCGCACCCATGCGTATAGTTACACTTAGCAGCGGTATTGATGTTATTATATGGGACAGCCCGGACGCTTACCCGTTGACAGCAGACATCACAGCAGGTAAATTCTACGTAAAGGTTTACGATGGTGAGAATACATGGTATAGCAGACAGATATTAATGGTAGATTGCGGTTACAGTTCAGCAGATAACTATTTCCCTACTGAAGACGACGGCGGATTTACTATCAATCAGTCAGAAATGAATATAACTTAAAAAACGACAATATGAAACAGTTACTTATCTTTGCGGCCTTACTTTTAATTGTGCAGACAACTATCGCACAGAGTTCACGCATTAAAAACCTGACAACAGAAAGCACTTACGCAGGTACGCTTTCAATACCTTGCGACAAGTCTACATACAGCGTACATCACAAAATATTCTTGTCAACAATAACCAACTATATTGACGGACTTTCAGCAACCAGAGATACAGCGATATGGGACAGGCTCACAGCGGTTGAAAACGATACCGTATGGACTGCCGGGAGTGGCACGCAGTCAATCATGGCTATTGCAAGTCAGGACACCGCAACGGGTGATTATAGCCTTGCACACGGATATCAAAGTTGGGCTAACTTTCAGGGGTCGCGCAGCTTTAGTTCCGGTAGCGGCAAAGCTGTTAATGTTGACGGCTGGGGTGAGGGTCTTGAATTTACAGCATATAGTCAGTGTCCGTTAGGTGCAACCGACACTATGCTGATAGGCACAACGGAAACTATTGACATCCCTAACAATTACGCTTTGATGTGCAATGTTAAGCTGTTAGGCGTGGCATATACGGGAGCAGACAAAGGACTGACATATATCGGTGAATATAATTTCATGATAAAAAACGTAAGCAGTACAACATCATTAGCGGGATTAGACACACTTGCGGAAAATATTGAATCAGGCTTTACAGGTACATTTGTTCCTTCTGCTGACAATACTAACGACCGACTTATATTAACAGTAACGAGTTCAGATGCTGGGGCTGTATATTGGAACGCTTTGATAACAATGTCAATTATAAAGTTTGACTAAATGGCACAATACGATTATATACGTTTAACGTGGTCGCATAGCTGTAATATTGTAACAAAAAACGGAACTGTCATATATTACGTTGACGGCTTCGAGAATGTGCGGTATTTCGGCAAGGATGACAACCTTAACTTTCCTGATTATAATATTGAAGACGACAGCAAAGAAAGCGCGGGTACAAACAAGGTTGCCAAGCAAACTTGGAAAAAGTACATACAATTTAATGTAAAAGTTGCTGAATCTGTTGTAGACGCTTTAAGTCTTATACCCTTACATGATCACGTTACATTGACAGATAAGGACGGTAACGCATACGTAGCAAGTGGCTATGATTGTATTGTAGACATCACACCGGCAGAGGCAATGGATTTCCACGACGGAGTGCATTATCCTATCATGTCGGTAAATATCGGCATACCTGCAGACTTTATCTTTAAGACTTCCTGCTGTTCATCAATTACTGAATTAGAGTGCAGCGATACAGTACCCACGTTGTCAGCAGCCGATGTAAGCGTGGCTGGTGTGATGACATTAACAGGCACTGCACCCGACAACATGCTTATAAGGGCTTTATATCGTGAATGGATTGAAAAGGTACAGGTAGGTAACGGAGTAAAGATTAACGATGTCTGTTTCGTTTCGGCAACAGTAGCGTATTGTTGCAGTAGCTTGGGTGGTATTTACAAAACAACAGACGGGGGTAAAACATGGGCAATTAAATATCCGGGTAGTGTACAGCTTAACGGGATCTGTTACGATGGTACAAGTAAAATATATGCTGTTGGCGATGTTGTGGCTGGTCAGGGATTATGTGTTGTCGGTACTGTTGGCGTTGACACATTCGCGCAGGTGAACACTGCAAAAAATGAAAACCTTTTATCTGTAAGCTTTTCAACAAATGATGCCGGATATTGCTGTGGTGTTTCTGGCTGTGTATTATTCTTTGACGGTGCGGCATGGTCTGATAAGACACCCGGACCTGTTACCGTGTTAAGAGATATTACGACAATACCAGGAACTAAGGTTGACGTTGTAGCTGTTGGTCTTGCTTATATCTGTCATTCGTCGGACGGTGGCGCAACGTGGACCATTACTAACTACGCAGGGGAAGATTTTAATGCCTGTGTATTTCCGTTGTCAGACAACGGAAAAATATATGTCGGTAATACCTTAGGAGATATAAGTTATTCGGCTAATAAAGGCGTTACCTTAACAATATTAGTTGCCGGTGCTGGCACTGCAATACTCGGACTTGATAAGGCGACCGTTGGCGGTGTGTTGTATGTGTATGCTATTAATTCAAACGGGCGTGTGTATTACGATGCTGCACAGGCTAACACCTTTGCGAATAGTTGGCACATGAAATCTATTACTACGTGCAAGCGCATACGCGCGTTTACGGGCGCAAGCCATGAATTATTAGTCGCAACAGGTGGCGTGTATGTAGGTACTACGGAAACAGCCATCAATAACGGCAATGCTGTCACATATATAGTATATAATAGTGACGGCGTGGATGTGGTAACAGCCGCGCTAACTACTTATGAGGTAGCCGTGCAGACGTTTCTACTCAATTCAGACCCTTGCGAAACATGTGCAACACAACTGTTTACATCGCATAGTTGAATGCTTCAACTATGTTTAGCGAGTAGTTAGCAGCAATAACTACCGACCGCCTTCGACATAGTGTTCACGTATTTCTTTCGCTGCATCATTTTGAGCATCTACTGCACCTTCTTGATAACACTTTTCAGCAAAATCACGAAGGATAATTGCACTTGCTTCTAAGTTTTCAGACTGCATCAAAAGTTCTGCTAACTCATAAATTTCTTTTTCTTGTTTTGACTGTTCCATTTTTTTAATCCGTTACTGCTGCTAACAAGGTATTGGCAATACCCGCTGGACAGCTTGTTTATAATTTAAAGTTTCTAAGTGCGGGCATCGCTAATACCCGACCGTTAGCAGTAATGTTAAGACACATCAACAGCTTCGATTTTAATAGTACCTAAATTACCACTTGGTAAGGCTGACGAAGAATATACATT
>Ga0265297_10008251_pt1 | contig 13984 bp, 13 predicted proteins | sample Munlanlwell13791_FD_192502 | JGI IMG/M metagenome (GOLD analysis project Ga0265297, IMG submission 192502) | Leachate microbial communities from a municipal landfill in Southern Ontario, Canada - Leachate well 137-91 | ecosystem: Engineered > Solid waste > Landfill > Unclassified | place... | reverse complement strand
ACACGGTTACGACGGCAAAGCAGCCTTCGATGAAACGCAACTGGGTAAAGCGCGGGATATCGGGCTACGCGTGTGGCTGGAAGAGCTGAATATACACGCCAAGAAATTAAAAGCCGAGGAACTGGACAAGGTCGTGGAAAAGGTCAACACCGAAGGCAGATTCTCGCCGCCGACGTACGGTAAAGTTATTCTGCACGATGGGCGCACCGGCGAACCATTCGACCAGCCGGTAACCGTCGGTAATATATACATGATGAAACTCATCCACCTAGTTGAGGATAAAGTCCACGCCCGCTCTACGGGCCCCTACTCCTTAATCACCCAGCAGCCGCTGGGCGGCAAGGCGCAGTTCGGCGGACAGAGATTCGGCGAAATGGAGGTATGGGCGCTGGAAGCCTACGGCGCGGCGCACAACCTGCAAGAAATGTTGACTATCAAGTCCGACGACGTAACCGGCCGCGCCAAAGCCTACGAAAGCATCATCAAGGGCGACGACATTTTACAGCCCGGCGTGCCGGAATCGTTCAAGGTGCTGGTCAAAGAATTACAGAGCCTGGGGCTGGCGCTGGAAGTGATTAACGAGGAAGAAACCAAGACCGAACCCGCCGAAGAATCGACGGACGAGAACTTCAGCCCAGAGTTAGAAGACGCGAGAGCTATTGAAGAACCGAAGTGGAAAGAGGTAGACGAAGATGTTCGAGATTAATGATTTTGATGCCGTCCGCATCTCGCTGGCTTCACCGGAGCAAATCAGGAGTTGGTCCTACGGTGAGGTCACCAAACCGGAAACCATCAACTACCGCACGCTAAAACCGGAACGCGACGGGCTTTTCTGCGAAAGAATTTTCGGTCCGACCAAGGACTTTGAATGCTACTGCGGCAAGTATAAGCGGATACGCTACAAGGGCGTTATCTGCGACAAGTGCGGCGTGGAAGTGGCCAGAGCAAAGGTGCGGCGCGAACGCATGGGGCACATCGAGCTGGCGTGCCCGGTAACCCATATCTGGTTCGCCAAGGGCATACCGAGCCGCATCGGATTATTACTAGATTTATCGCCACGGAACCTGGAACATGTCATCTATTTCTCCCAGTACATCGTCACCCAGGTTAACGAGGAAGCCCGCGAGGCGGCGATTAAAAAAGTAGAAGAAGATATCACCAAGGACATCGAGGAAAAACAGCAAGCCATTGACGAACAGGTAGCCAAGATGGAAAAAGACAAGGCTACCGTTGAGGAAATCAACGACGTGCGCGGTAAATTCTCGGAAGAAAAAACAAAAATAGAAGCCGAGCTGGCGCAGGAAACCGAAAAAATAAAGGCGCTACAAGTAAAGTTACTACTGACCGAGGCGCAGTACCACGAATACAAGATGAAGTACGGCGACGTCTTTGAGGCCGGGATGGGCGCCGAGTCAATCCTCGAGATTATGAAGACCATCAACCTCGACGAAATACGCAACCGGCTGCTCCAGGAAACGCAGTCAAGCTCCGGACAACGACGCAAGAAAGCCAGTAAACAGCTGCGCGTCGTGGAAACGTTCCGCAACAGCGGCAACAAGCCGGAGTGGATGATTCTGACCGTGCTGCCGGTGCTGCCCCCCGACTTAAGACCGATGGTACAACTGGACGGCGGACGCTTTGCCACCAGCGATCTTAACGACCTTTACCGGCGCGTTATCAACCGCAACAACCGCCTGCACCACCTGATTGACATCGGGGCGCCGGAAATTATTATACGCAATGAAAAACGCATGCTGCAGGAAGCTGTGGATTCGCTCATCGACAACGGGCGGCGGGGACGCGCCATATCCATATCCGGCAACCACAAGCTAAAGAGCCTCTCCGACATGCTGCGCGGCAAGCAGGGACGCTTCAGGCAGAACCTGCTGGGCAAACGCGTGGACTACAGCGGCCGCTCGGTAATCGTCTGCGGGCCGGAACTACAGCTGCATCAATGCGGCCTGCCGCGGCGGATGGCTTTAGAGTTATTCAAGCCCTTTGTAATGCGGCGGCTGGTACAACAAGGACTCGCCCCCAACATTAAAAGCGCCCGGAGACTGGTGGAGCGCGCTAAGTCCGAAGTCTATGACATTCTGGAAGAGGTCATTAAAGAACGGCCGGTGCTGCTCAACCGCGCGCCGACGCTGCACCGCTTAAGCATCCAGGCTTTCGAGCCGGTACTGATTGACGGCAGCGCCATCCAGATACACCCGCTGGTCTGCTCCGCTTTTAACGCGGACTTTGACGGCGACCAGATGGCGGTGCATGTACCACTCTCTAAAGCAGCGGTGAAGGAAGCGCGGGATATGATGCTAAGCCACCACAACATCCTCCTACCCTCCAGCGGCGAACCGACGGTAGCGCCAACGCTGGATATGGTGCTGGGCTGCTACTACCTGACGACGATACGCGAAAGCAGCGCCAACAGCGAAAAGGTTTACGGCGGCTTCGAAGACGCTAAACTGGCTTATGAGTTCGGCGCGATTGACCTGCGGGAAGAAATCACCGTGAGGATGCCAGAGGACGGCGAAAGAGTCAAGACCAGCGTCGGGCGCATCATATTTAACGAAGTTTTACCCAAGCAAATGGGATACTATAACAAGATTATCGACAAATCGGCGCTGAAACAAATAGCGACGAAGTGCAGTAAAATCCTGACCGACGAAGAGACCGGCCAGGTACTCGACAGCATCAAGCACCTGGGCTTTGTGTATGCCACTAAGTCAGGCATCACCATTGCCATGAACGACATCGAGGTGCCGGCGAATAAACCGCAAATACTGGCGGAGGCGGAGGCGAAGGTCGCCGTCACCGAAGGCCAGTACCACCGCGGCTTGATCACCGAGGATGAACGCTACAGCGAGGTTGTAGATATCTGGAATGAAACGACCAACATCATTACCAACACCATCCAGAACAACCTCGACCGCTACGGCGGCGTTTACATGATGGCGCACTCCGGCGCTAAAGGTAATATTTCACAGATTAGGCAGATGGCGGGTATGCGCGGCCTGATGACCGACCCCGCCGGTAAAATCATCGAGTTCCCGATTAAGTCCAGCCTGCGCGAGGGCCACAGCGTACTGGAATACTTCATCTCCACGCACGGCGCGAGAAAAGGTCTGGCCGATACGGCTTTAAGAACATCCGACAGCGGCTACCTGACCCGGCGCCTTATAGACGTATCGCAGGACGTGATTACCGCCGAGGAAGATTGCGAGACCACCGAGGGCATCTTTATTACCGAGCCGAAAGAAAAAGGCATCCTGCCCCCGCTGGGCGAACGCGCGATGGGGCGTTTGGCCGCCAGTGACATCGTCCACCCCAAAACGGGCAAGGTAATCGTGGCCCGCAACGAGGAAATAGACGAAATTAAAATCGAACAAATCAATAAAGCGGGAATAACATCGGTACACGTAAGGTCGCCGCTGACCTGCCAATCACGTCGCGGTTCGTGCCGCTTCTGTTACGGGCGCGACCTGGCACGCGGCAAACTCATCGAGCAAGATGTGGCGGTGGGCATCATCGCCGCGGAAAGCATCGGTGAACCTGGCACGCAGCTAACGCTGCGGACGTTCCACACCGGCGGCGTCGTCGGCCTGGACATCACCAGCGGTCTGCCCCGCGTGGAAGAGCTTTTTGAAGCTCGCACACCGCGCGGCCAGGCAATTATCTCTGAGATTGACGGCACAGCCGAGGTCGAACAAAGCGAAGAAGGCCGTAAGATAAAAATCGTCAGCACGGAAATCTACGACGACGAATACACCCTACCAACCGGCTGGAAGGTCATGGTGAAAAACGGGCAGTACGTGAACATCGGCGAGTTGTTAGCTGCCCCGCCGGAAACCGAGAAGAAAAAGGCTGCTAAACCCAAGGCGAAAAAGGATGAAGTAGCCACCACCGATGAGAACCAGCCGTTAGTGGCGCGTTTCGCGGGTGAGATTAAAATATCCAAGAAACAATTGGTTATCAGCTACGCCGAAAAAGAAGAGCGCGAATATGTCATCGCCTCCACGGCGAGCGTCTGGGTGCAGAACGGCGCCGAGGTTAAAGCCGGACAGCAGTTAACCGACGGCTCCATCAACCCCCATGACATCCTGCGGATTCTGGGCAAGGACGCCGTCCAGCAATACCTGGTGGACGAGGTACAGAAGGTTTACCGCTCGCAGGGCGTGACGATTAACGACAAACACATCGAGGTCATCACGCGGCAGATGCTGACCAAGGTACGTATTGATTCGGCGGGCGATACAAACCTGGTGCCCGACGAGCTGGTGGACAAATCGGTTTACGAAGACACCAACGCTAAAGTATTAGCGGAGGGCGGCGAGCCGGCGACGGCGCATACAGTGCTGCTGGGTATCACCAGGGCATCGTTAAGCACCGACAGCTGGCTGGCGGCGGCTTCGTTCCAGGAGACCACCAGAATCCTCACCGAGGCGGCAGCCAACGGTAAGATTGACAGGCTGGTGGGGCTTAAAGAGAACGTCATCATCGGTAAACTGATTCCGGCGCGGTACCTTAAAGAGGAACAGCTAGCCGAGCTGAAAGCCCAGAGCGAACAAACCGAGGCGATGAGGATGCTGGCGAACCTCGCCGGACCGCTGGAAGCGCCGACGGGCGAAGGAGCCGAGGAAATAGCCAGTGAAGCAACCTCGAAAGAAGCCAGCGACGACGAACCACTGATGTCACCGGAGGAAATCGTCGAGAAGCTGATTGGCAGCGCCACTTCAGAACCCGAAGACGAATCAGCAGACGAGAACGAAGTCCAAGAACCGAAAGACAAGGAATAGTTTTTAAATATTAGTAATGAAGGGGGCGGCTAAAAACCGCTCCCTTTTTTATGTATAAAAAGATAAGAACGAGATCCTTCGCTGGCGCTCAGGATGACAAGGGTGATTTTGTGTTGATTATTATTCATGCTAGAATGGGATGAAGGAAAAAGAGGAAATGACGCGTGTAATATCCGGCAAGCCGATCGATGAAGACAAACCCCTGGAAAACAGCCTTCGCCCCCGCATGCTTAACGACTTCCCGGGGCAGGATAAGACCAAGGATAACCTCAAGATAGCCATTGCGGCGGCAAAGGGGCGGGGCGAACCGATAGACCACGTGCTTTTTTACGGCCCGCCGGGACTCGGTAAAACCAGCCTGGCCCACATCGTTGCGCAGGAGATAGGCGTCAATATCAAATCAACGTCCGGGCCCGCTATAGAGCGCACCGGCGACCTGGCGGCGATACTTACCAACCTTAAAGCGCACGACATCCTCTTTATTGACGAAATCCACCGCCTGAACCGTTCGATTGAAGAGGTGCTTTATCCGGCGCTGGAAGACTTTTTCATCGATATCGTGATAGGCAAGGGGCCCGGCGCTAAAAGCCTAAAGCTCAACCTGCCTAAATTTACGTTAATCGGTGCGACGACCCGTTACGCCCTACTATCACCGGCGTTAAGAGACAGGTTCGGGCAAGTGTTCCGGCTGGATTTTTATGAAGTACCAACGTTGGAAAAAATCATCGAGCGGTCAGCGCACATCCTGCAGGTGGAGATCAAAGAGGATGGGCTTAAAGAAATCGCCAGCCGCGCAAGGGGGACGCCAAGAGTCGCCAACCGCCTGCTAAAGCGTGTGCGGGATTACGCGCAGGTGGTAGCCGACGGCGTGATAACGCAAAAGGTGGCGCAGGAAGCGCTATCCAAGCTGGGTGTGGACTTGATGGGGCTGGACGAGACCGACCACAAGGTGCTGCATACCATCATCGAAAAATTTAACGGAGGCCCGGTGGGGCTGGACACCATAGCGGCGTCAATCAGCGAGGAGGCGGACACCATCACCGACGTTTATGAGCCTTACCTAATGCAGCTGGGATTCCTGGAGCGTACACCGCGGGGGAGGCTGGCCACCAAACACGCTTACGAGCACCTGGGGCTGGAATTCAATAAGAGCAACCAGCATAAATTACTTTAATTCTTAAAAATTTTTACCAATTGATGTAATATAAACTTGACATTTAGTATCTTTTGTTTTACAATATGTTCTATCAAGGTTACAGGAGATAAGGAAGGCAATTGGATGAAAGCGATAATATGCACTCGGTCCGGGCTACTGCGCCCTATTGTACTAAAGGAAATTGCTAAACCCATCCCTAAAGATGACGAGGTTCTGATAAAAATATATGCAGCATCAATCACGTCCATTGACATGGGCTTCCGGCGTTCCATAGGAACCGGCAATGGAGAAGCCCGACCTCATAAATTGGGCCATTACTATGCGGGGGTAGTTGAAGCGGCGGGGGGAAATGTAAAACGGTTTAAGAAAAACGACCAGGTGTACGGCGGGGATGTCTGGAGCGCGGGCGCTTTAGCCGAATATATCTGCGTGCGGGAAAACAACGTCATTGTGAAAAAGCCGGCCAAAATGAGTTATGAGGAAGCTGCCGCGCTTACCTATGGCGGACTGACTGCCCTGCCCTTCTTAAGAGACGCAGGTAAAGTACGCAAAGGCCAAAACGCCCTGATTATAGGCGCGTCCGGCAGCATCGGCACATATGCCATTCAACTCGCTAAATATTATGGGGCTAAGGTGACAGGGGCTTGCAGCACGAAAAAAATTGACACAGTGAAAGTGGCAGGAGCCGATGATGTAATCGACTACACCAAAGAAGATTTTACGAAAAATGGAAAAACCTATGACATCATCTTTGACACGCCGGGTAAGAGTTCATTTTCAAGGTGTAGAAATTCACTAACGCAAACAGGCAAATATCTTACGACCGTTCCCTGGCCCGGAGTGTTATTGCAAATGCTCTGGACGTCATTTGCCGGCAGAAAGAAGGCTATATTCCGGCCGATGGGTTTACGCTCGACGCGGAAAAAGATACAGGATTTAGAGTTCCTTAACGAGTTGTATGAATCGGGCAAGATAAAGCCTGTAATCGACCGTGTGTTTACGCTGGAAGAGACGGCTGACGCCTACCACTATATAGCAAAAGGGAAAAAACAAGGCAACATCATCATTGCAGTGAAATCCTCCAGATAAGAAGGAAGAAGATGCCAAAAATAACAAATAATATCAGGCGTTTGCGTTTCGATAACAACGAGATGACGCAGGAAGAACTGGCCAGTAAAGCCAGGTGCACGCGGCAGACCATCATCGCGCTGGAGCAAGGCAAATATGTTCCCTCTATCGAACTGGCGTTTAAAATAGCCAGAGTTTTTAAGGTAAATCTGGAAGAAGTCTTCCAATACGAAAGGTAGAAAATAAAGTGACGTATAAAACAGTAAAAACGGTTGAATGGATAGTATGCATCATAATGCCTTGCATCCTGGCAGTAACAATCATCTTCAATATGTGGTACTTGCCACTAATATTCTTTGTGGCCGCCGCGGCAACATTTGGGGTTTTACTAAGCAGAATCAAAGAAGTATATCAAGACGAAATGACCCTGGCAATTGAAGCAAAAGGCGGTAAAGCCAGTCTGAACCTGGGCTGTGTTATTATAATTCTTACAGCCGTGGTTTTACTGGCCGTCAGCGGCGATTATAGTTCCGGATTAGGCATTGCGGCGATTACCTTGTTCGCTACAGCATGTGGTTTGAATGTTGTCAACTTATTCACGAAACTATACTATAAGAACAAACTTGGCGGAAAAGAATAATAAAGGATTTAGGAAGGGTAAAATGAAAGGTAAAATATACAGTATATGGCGGATAATAATCATCTTGTGTGTAGGCGTGGGGGTGGGGATGGCGGCATACTGGGACAACTGGATAGCCGCTCTGGCAGCGATTATCGTGGGTATACTGGCCATGCTTTTTTTAAGAAGAAACGTCAAAGAGATAATAGCCGACGAGCGCAATTACACCAGCGCCTATAAAGCGGCGCGGCTGACAATGGTGATTGGCACCATAGGTATGGCAATTGCCAGTTTAGTCCTTATTGCCATCAATCGCAGCAACCTGGGCAGTTTTCAGGCGCAATTGGGCTTTATCCTCGCCTATATTACCTGTGGCTTGCTGGTTATCAATATGGCGGTTTATACTTACTATAACCGGAAACTTAGCGGTAAAGAATGAAGAAGGTTTTAGTCCATATCTGCTGCGCGCACTGCGCCGCCTACACCGTGGAGTACTGGAAGGTGCAGGGCTGGGAGGTTGGGGGCTACTGGTATAATCCTAACATCCACCCCTTTACAGAGCACCAGCAGCGGCTGGAAAGCGTTAAGAAACTGGCGCAGGAGACCGGGCTGCCCCTGATAATCGAACCGGGGTACGATATGGCAGAATACTTCCGGCGGGCGGCGGGGCATGAGGAAGAACGCTGCCGCCAGTGCTTCGACATGAGGCTCGTTATGACGGCGAAAGCCGCAAAAGTCAATGGGTATGACGCTTTTACCACTACCCTGCTGATAAGCCCGCACCAGAAGCACGAGCTAGTTAAAGAGATTGGCGAAGGGGCGGCGGGGGGAAAAGGAGTGGAGTTTCTTTACGCCGACCTGCGCAAGAGGTACTCGGACAGCCGGCACATCACCAAACCGATGGACCTCTACCGGCAACAATACTGCGGGTGTCTTTACAGCGAGCTGGAACGGTACACCGAAGAAAAATGATTAGGTTTGGGGGTAAGAATAATCCGATCGTTCAGGCTTTTTGTAATTCGGGTTTAGTTCACCAACAGCGTCCTGGACGAAAACATTTTCGGATCTAGCGCGCCTATCATAATATAGCAGCGTAATACCAATTGCGGTTAAAGGCGTCACAAGTATTGTGCCGATTACCGATAAATACGGATTAATCAAGCCAAAGGCATAGTACAACCCACAAGCAATAGCCAAGGGTATAACATTAAGTAACAATACCATACCGAACGTCGACCACCACATATCCTCTATCAGATTGGTACTTCTGGTGAAAGCCTTACCCGGGCCACAGCCTTCAATGACTACAGCATGCATGACAAAAATCCATCTTAATAATAAGTAAATCATTAAGGGGACACCAATCAAACAAACAAGAACTATCCCTATAATCGGTATTAACAAAAACAGGGTACCTAAAATGCTTACTCCAATTGATACCAACCACAATAAACCTAACGCACCCATCAACCGTAAAAGCCTTGACCTAAAAAGGACTAACGAGTTTCCAAGATTAATTTTCCCCGTTAATTTATACGAAGCGATGATAATGTAGAGAAACCCTACTAATAGTGTATTAAAAATCATGTAAATAATGGAGATTAACATTGTGACCACAAAAAACGCGCCGATATCGTTTATGTTGTAGTTTGCATATAATGTCCAGAACGATATCCCATACATTATCGCCATTAGAATCGCCTCTACAATGATGACGGGAATAATAAACTTAACAAAACCTTTGCCATAGATGACAAACATGTTTTTAAGTAGGTCTATCGGAGACAGAGGCTGCATTTGTGGTTCAGAGGATGCTTGTGTTTTTTGTTCTTCTTCTGAATTCAACATATTTTCAAAGAGAAATCAGTCAAGAATACAACAAAAACGTGACAAATGTCAATAATGTTTTGAAACCAAGAGAGCCCCGGATATTCGGGGCTCTCAAGGCATGGCTTGGTTAATACTTTATTGATTAGTCGATATTGTAGGCTATGGTGACGGTGGTGGTGATTTCCAGCTGGCCAGCGCTGATAGAAGTCGAGGCGCCATCGGCCGCGGCGTACTCCGCCCTGATGTCAACATAGTTGGGGGAGTAGGAATAAGAACTCTCGGTGATGTAGAACATCTTGCCAAGTGTAACGCCGGTTAAAGAAGCCATCTGTTCGGCTTTGGCTTTGGCGTAGTTGACAGCCTGTTCCCTAGCCTGGGCGTAGTAGATGTTGGGGTCTTCGACACTGAAGTTGATGCCGTTGATGCGGATGTAATCGCCGCCGGCGACAACAACGCCGTCAATGACCGCGCCGACTGTTTCAATATCTCTGATTGTGGCGGTTACGGTGTTGGTGACACGATAGGCGGTGATGATTGATTCTTCCTTATCGTAATCCCATCTGGTAACCTCATAGATATTGTAGTACTGGGTCTGGATGTCTTCATCGGCAATGCCGGCAGCCTTGAGAGCGGCGACGACATCAGCCATTGCCTGGTTGGCTTGCGCCTGGGCTTGAGCGACAGTAGCCGCCTGCGCCTCGACGCCGAGAGTTAGTTGGGCGATATCGGGCACAGCGTAGACCTTACCGGTGCCGTTGACCCAGATGCCCGTCTGCTGACTGGTTGTGCCGATAGTATTATCTGTAGCACAGCCGACCGTGAAAATCATGGTTGCCAGCAGCACTAAACCAATTACTGCTAATCCTATTTTCTTGACCATAAATACCTCCTTTGTATTTAGTCTGTCACAGTATATAACGCAGAAGATGGTATAGAGGTTAGTTTGATGATTATGTAAAGAGGCGTACGGTTTTATTGGCTAAGATTGCTGATGACCTGCCAGTAGTTAGCCTCGATAACGTCTATGGCGTGCTGGATGGCTGCGCGTAATTCCCGCGGCGCAATTGCCAATTGTTCGCGTAAAATCTGCAGGTTGCGGTCCATATCGTCCAGCAGGCGCTGGATTAACAAATCAGCATCGGTAGGTTCGTCGAATGTCCTATCAGTCGTGTACGGAACAGACTGGGTAGCGGTGGTGCCTGCATCCTTGCCATCGCCGAGGTCGGGTGGAGCGGCTAATTGTGATTGCTCCATCGTAACCAAATCTCCGTAATAATTAACGACCAGCGCCTCAGCATTGCCCGACAGCCCCAAATTATTAATCTCCAGTAAGTGATTGTTCATCAGGTCAGTGGTAGTGTTTATAAGGTTTACGTCGCCTTTTTCCACCATCTTGACGATTTCTTCAACGCGGTAATCAACAAACCGCGAGAAAAGCTCGGCTTTGCCTTCATCAGAGAAGGTGAACGCCATCTGGACGGACTCCGCGGCCATCTTGATGCTGTACAGGGGGCTATCCGGCAAGGCATTGGTAGCGGCGGCAACCGTGCCCGTGCCGCTGATAAGCAGAACGAGGATGATGGCCACCGGCATCGCCCAGCGCAGCTGCCATTTGAAGGCCATGCCCGGCTTTTTGACCGGGAGGTCACGGAGGGCAGCCTGAAATTCGTTAGCGGCACGCTGACGGAATTCGGGGCGGGGCTTGAAAGTGGAAACCACCCTGGTATCCTGCGCCACGGTTAATATAGGTTTAAGCTCGGCGGCGTATTGAGGGTAATCGTGGAGGCAGGACTCAACGGTCCCGCCTTTCATCAGCCGGTCGAGGCATTCGTTCAATATATTGTCAAATTCATTTACTTTAGCCATAATACTTACTCCGTCGCCAGCACTTTGCGCAGGGCGACTATGGCGCTATGCTGCAGGGCTTTTACCGCCCCTTCACTTTTCCCCATCACTCCGGCGACCTCGGATATCGAAAGCTCGGAGGCGAAGCGGAGGGAGATAACCTCCCGCTGGGCGTCCGTTAATATCTTCGTCGCGGTTACAACCTCCTCGACGGTTATCTTTAGTTCAACCAGGTGCTTAGGGTCTGCCCCAGCGGCTGGGATGGGTAAAGACTCATCGAGGGGGACCGTAGCCCGCTTCGATTTCTTTCTCAAGTAGTCCACTATCTGGTTGTGGGCAATGCGATACAACCAAGACGCGAACGGCATCCCCTTGTGCCGGTAAGAAGAGATAGCCTTGATGGCATGGAGAAAGACTTGTTGTGTCATATCCTCCGCCTCGGTTCTATCGCCTATCTTGATAGAGATGTAGCGATAAATCCTATCGAAATTCTCTTCATAAATTTGAGTTAAAGCCACCTGGTCGCCATCCTGGGCGCGCCGGATTAGGCTTGCCTCATCTTGCACCTGACAACTCCAATCTAAAATCCCGCTTTTCGGGAGGGAATATTTGGTGTTCCCCTGTGCATATATTATAACGAAAAGTGGGGATTAAGGATAGTTTAGGTAGGAAAAATGTGCTAAAATCAGGCAAAGCGTTTTGAGGAGTAGTGTATGGCAATCCGAAATTTTTACGCAGAAAAGTGCAACGGCTGCGGGATATGCGTGGCGTGCTGTCCGATGGATGTATTGAGGCTGGACGAAAAGGCAAAAAAAGTCGTCATAAAGTACCCCAAGGACTGCATTGCCTGCTGGGGTTGCGAATCGTTCTGCCCGCGGGGGTGCTTTGACGTAACGCCGGAGAGGGGGAGGGGCGAATTAGTCTCGCCGTATTAAGATGAGCAAGATAGATAGTCTGGGAACAGTGATTACCACCGACGTGCTGGTACTGGGCGCGGGCGGGGCGGGAATGTGCGCGGCGCTTAAGGCTAAAGAGAGCAACGTTGACGTTTTAATGATAGACAAGATGGGCATCGGGTGGAGCGGGCAAGTACCCATCGGCGGGGGGATACTGGCTTACGTTTATCCGGACTACGTGGAAAAGTGGGCGGAGAACGTAACGCGTCAGAGCTTTTTCTTTAACAACCAGGACTGGACATATCAGCTAGGCAATTACATGCATAAGTCCACGATGGATTTAGCCAATATGGGGCTAACGTTTCATCGCGACAAAGGCGAAATAAACATCCTCGACTGGGGGCCGCATATACACGTAACACTGTTCGACGCCGCGAAGTCGCTGGTGGCATTAAAGAAAACGGCGAACAACCGCCGCATAAAAATGATGGACAAAATATACGCCATCGACCTTTTAAAGAACGGGGATAAGGTGGTGGGGGCTATAGGGCTGGGATTAACGGATGGTAAGACCTATTTATTCAACGCTAAAACGGTCATCATTGCCACCGGCAACTGCGGTTACATGCACGAAAAAACCTACAGCTCCGTCCTCGGGGAGGGGGCGGCAATGGGCTACCGCGCTGGGGCACAGCTGGTTAACGCCGAGTTCAGCAGCAGCTACGTCTGGGGCATCAAAGACCTCGGCAAAGAGCTGATGGGTATATATTTTTATCAATATTTAGAGAACGCCAAGGGCGAAAAAATAATGTTCAAACACTTCCCCTACCTTAAAGAAAACAAGCAGCCGGTCTATACTTTCGACCCGCGGGTCATCGAGGCGATGCAGAAAGAAGTGCAGGCGGGGCTGGGCCCGATTTATATCAACCTGCAGGGCTTAAACGCTAAAGAAATCGCCGGTCTGGCGGAAGACCAGGTGGAGGGGCTAACACTACTAAAGGGCAACGACACGATGCGTCTACTGCGCGAAAAAATGGGCATAGACCCATCGAAAGAAAAGATGGAGATGTGGCCAAGATATCTTTACAGCGGCGGGGGTCTGCGCATTGACGTTAACGGCAAGACAACACTGGACGGGCTTTACGCTGCCGGCGGCGCTTCCAGCAGCAGCTGGTCGGGGGGAGGCGGAGGACAGGCAGGCTTGGGCGTCCAAAGCGCGGCGGTGACAGGCTTCGTGGCGGGGGAAAATGCCGCTAAAGATGCGAAGAAAACAAAACAACTGGATATCGATTATAATCAAGCGAAAAGCGCCGTTGAAAGAATCATGGCGCCGACGCAGCGGGCGGGGAACACCGACGCTTACGACGTCGTCTACCGCGTGCATGAAGCCGTCGTACCGATGAAATACAACCGGCAACGGGAGGCGGGGAGGATGAGAGAGGCTTTGGGCATCGTGGAGGACGCCAGGAAAAAACTGGGCGGGGTGGGGGCTAAAGACTTCCACGACCTGGCACGGTACCATTCGGCGGAGAGCATGGCGATGGCGGCGGAGTTCACCTATAAAGCCGCTTTGATGCGTGAGGAAAGCCGCGCCGGGCATAACCGCGTGGACTTCCCCCAGCGCGACGATAAAAACTGGTTCAAGTGGATAACCATCGAACAAAAAAATGGGGCGCCACATTTAACCACGCTACCGGTACCGGTGGAAAAGTACAGGCTACAGCCATAATCAGTTCGTTGACAATTCAGGTTCATCTGGATATCATAAAGAAAACAA
>Ga0265297_10008250_pt1 | contig 13985 bp, 13 predicted proteins | sample Munlanlwell13791_FD_192502 | JGI IMG/M metagenome (GOLD analysis project Ga0265297, IMG submission 192502) | Leachate microbial communities from a municipal landfill in Southern Ontario, Canada - Leachate well 137-91 | ecosystem: Engineered > Solid waste > Landfill > Unclassified | place... | reverse complement strand
GTCTTCCAGTGGCGGCTTGCCCACAACCGTTGCCAAATAGTAAGGCTTTTTACGATGGGTTATCGCACTCACTTCCAAAGCAGGATAGTGTTCGGCTAGCGTATAATATCCTGTATGGTCGCCAAAGGTCCCTCAAGTATCAGCTTCTCCGGATCTACCCACCCCTCAATGACAAAATCCAAATCTTCAGGGACATACAAAGGGGTTGTGATGGATTGAACAAGCTTTGGAGACTCTTTTTTAATCAAACCATACAGTAACAGTTCATTAACCCCGTACGGCAGTGGAGCAGTGGCACACCACGTATAAAGAGGATCACCACCGATTCCGATCGAAACGGGCATTTTTTTTCCCGCACGTTGATACTGATCAAAAAAGTGAGAAGAATCTTTATGAATTTGCCAATGCATCCCCAAATGATTTTTATCATACACTTGAAGACGATACATTCCAAGATTGACAATCTCCCCCTCCAAGCTTTGCGTATAGACTTGACCCATCGTAATAAAAGGACCGCCATCTGCTTCCCATGTGGTCAAAATCGGTAAATCGTACAAATTAATCTCATCACCTTGTACGATTATCTCTTGACATGCTCCACGTTTTTTAAGCTTTTTAGGAAAAATATCCTTCATGGCAAAAAGATCGCCGAGCATCCCAATTTTCTCTTTAAATCCTTGTGGGGGTTTCATGTGCAGGAGTTTTTCGATCTCTTCCGCCACCCCTTCGACATCACGCCCAAAAAGAAGTTCTGTTCGTTTGTAGGAACCAAAAAGGTTCATGACGACAGGGGTAGAAAACTCTTTACTGTTTTTAGCATCAATCGGATGGGTAAATAAAAGGGCTTTCCCTCCATCCTCTTTCTTCACTTCCGCATACGCCAAATGGGGAATTTCAAGATGTATATCCAAAGGTGTGTCAATCACACGCAATTCGTTATGAGACTTAAGAAGATCGAGGGTTTTGGAAAGTGTCATACCTTATGTCCATCGGCCATTATTTCTGCGCGTGCCAACAACTCCATCGCACCTTTATCAATCAGGCGGCGTGCCATAGCTTGACCAACACCCTCAAGCGCATCGAGTGAAACCACAATCTCCTCACCCATGATATCACTTCCATCAGGCATTCCAAGGATCGAGCGTATACTTACACTGCTATCTTGCTGGACACGTGCGCTTACGCCGATGGGAACTTGACAACCCCCTTGAAGGGTATCCACAAATCCACGCTCGATCGTGGTTTCAATACGACTGTCAGTATCTTCAAGCATTGCCACAATTTCCAATACCCATGGCTCATTGATGGTCTCGATTCCCAATGCCCCCTGCCCCATAGCAGGAATCATCTCATCGAGTGAAATGGGATAAAAATACTCCACCAAACTTGCAAATCCAAGACGATTAATCCCTGCAGCAGCTAAAATTATCGCATCAAATTCTCCCTCTTTGAGCTTACGAATCCGGGTGTCAACATTGCCGCGTAAATCTTTGATAACCAAATCAGGACGCTGTTTTACCAGCTGCATACGGCGACGAAGAGAGGACGTTCCCACCACTGCACCGTTGGGCAGTGACATGATATCCGGGTATTTTTCACTCAACATCGCATCACGTACATCTTCACGTGTTGTAATAGCGGACAAAAGCAACCCCTGTGGCATCACCGTAGGGACATCTTTGAGAGAATGAACCGCCATCTGAGCTTCACCCGCCAAAAGTGCCTCTTCAATCTCTTTTAGAAACAGCCCTTTCCCCCCTATTTTTGCGAGGGGAACATCCAGTATCTTATCCCCGGAGGTAATAATAATTTTGAGTTCCACTTCAATATCAGGACGTGCCGATTCAATTACCGATTTAATATGATTGGATTGCCAAAGAGCGAGCTTGCTTCCACGAGTTGCAATGGTGAGTTTTTTCATCTATTATTTAACCTTTACGTCTTTGTATTTCATCTTTTTTGTATCTTTTTCACCGTTAAAAAAGACCGTTGGCGTTCCATTCACCATCATAGCACGAACGGCTTTTTGGTCGAATTCAAATTGTTTAATGACAGAAGCACGGCGCAAATCAGCAACACTCAATTTTGTTTTAAATGTTTTATTAAATGCATCAAGTATTTTTTGCTCATTTTTTTCATTGGGATCAATATCCACTTGATACATTTTTAGCGTACTGTTTTCTACCCCGTTTTGCTCTGCAGCAATGGCCGCTTTAGTAAGAGCAACCGCTGCCGGATGAAGGGAAGTGAGAGGAAAATGATAATAATAGACCGCAAACGTTTTAGGATATTTTGCCATATACGACAAGGCTTCCGGAACGTAACGTCCACAAAACGGGCATAATGGATCGGAAAAAATAGCTACTTTGTGAGTAGCAGTAGTCTCTCCGCTTACAAGATTGGCTTTGGTATAATAAGCACTGTTAAATGCAGGGGCAATCGTATCATTATAACGCTCCCCTGTTTTGAGATTGACAAGCTCGGGGGCCAAGGTATCACCATTAACAAAATAGGTCCCGGTTTGGTTAATATGACGGCTTTGCTCACCTTGTTTAACATCGGCTTCGATGCTGACGAAATATGCTTGCCATCCAGTCATTCCTGAAACATTCTGTTTTCCGCTAATATCTACATCCAAATTACTAATACTGGGATTGCTTCCAATCCCTTTTTTAAGAAATGTAACTACTTCGGCATCCGTAGCGCCAAAAAGGCTAGCGCAGAGAAGGAGAGTCGCTGATAATTTCGGCATCAATAACATTATCGTCCTTTGAGTGAGTTTGGTTGTTTTGTTGTGGGTATTTTGGCTTAAATTGATTAATGATCAACCCCACCAGCAGTGAAAATTGTATCAAAATTCCAATAATATCCGTTAATATTCCCGGTAAAATTAAAAAAATAGCTCCCAAGAGAGAGAGTAGATTACGCTGATAAAAACCGTTTGCATCCAGTCGTCGTGCTTTGAGTTCCATAATATTCGTCACCAAAGTAGCGCGAAAATTAAAAAGAATGACGATTCCGACAAAAGCACTCACGACAATTTCAGCAAACATCATCAATCCGCCCAATTGGGAGGCAACCTCTACGGTTAGCAAAACCTCACAAAAAAGATAGAGCAGGAAATAAATCATCCAATAAGCTCTTGTAATTTTTTCATAACATCATCCGTACTGACGGTAATCATTTCGCCCGTTTTTCGAACCATAATCTGTACTTGGTTATTCTCCATCTCTTTTCCCACAATAACGGTAAAAGGGAAGCCAATTAACTCCGCATCGGACATTTTGAACCCGAAACGCTCTTTGCGATCATCTAAAATTGTCTCAATACCATTGATTCCCAACTTCTCGTAAAGGGTTTCAGCGTAGGCGAGATGCGCTTCTTCTTTGATATTTGACACCATAATATTAACCATGTAAGGAGCCGTTGCATGGGTCCAGATACACCCTTTTTCATCATGGTGCTGCTCGATGACCGCAGCTACCAGACGGCTGACACCCATCCCGTAGGTTCCCATGATAAATGGCTGTGAACGTCCGTTTTCATCTAAAAACTCCGCTTTTAAAGGGGCAGAATAGGTTGTTCCGAGTTTGAAGATATGTCCCACTTCAATCCCTTTGGTGTGGAGGAATTTACCGCCGCAATGAGGACATCCATCACCCTCTTGTACTGCAACAAGATCGGCAAACGCAACGTCACCCATGACATTCAAATTGACCCCAACAAAATGGTAATCTGCTTCATTGGCACCGCAAATCATCGACGTTGCATCGCGCGTGTCGTTGTCCATCACAAAACGGATTTTATCCTGATCCAATGGTCCCATAAATCCGGGAACTAAACCAATCTCAGTGAGTTCTGCTTCGCTAATGTCTACCAAATCGATTGCACCGACACTGTTACGCGCTTTGACCTCTTGAAGCTCATCGCACCCGCGAATAAAGAAACACACAGGCTCACTCCCCTCGGTGTATACCGCACGCATGACGACTGCTTTGAGGGTATAGTACGAATCTACATGGAAAAATGTACTCAAATCATCAATCGATTTGACGTTAGGTGTTTTAAATCGCATAAAATCCGCTTTAGGAGCTTCCGGGATGAGGGTACGCGGTGCACGGCGTGCCGCTTCGACATTGGCACCGTATTCGCACGTATCACACACAGCGAGGGTATCTTCACCGCTTTGTGCCAATACCATCAACTCTTTTGAACCCGTACCACCGATGGCTCCGCTGTCTGCTTCAACAATACGGAAGGTCAATCCAAGGCGTTCTAAAATCCGTTTGTACGCCGCTTCCATCGCATCAAATTCACGATCCAAATCTTCCGTAGACGCATGGAAACTGTACCCATCTTTCATCACAAACTCACGCGCACGCATCAATCCAAAACGGGGACGCGCTTCATCGCGGAATTTGGTTTTCACTTGATAGACATTAAGAGGAAGCTGCTTGTAACTCGTTACACGATTACGGACAATACTCACCATCATCTCTTCGTGGGTAGGTCCCAAAACAAAGAGATTGTCTTTCCGGTCGCGGAAACGCAAGAGCTCTTTGCCAAACTTCTCAATACGCCCGCTCTCTTGCCACAGCTCTGCCGGAGTCACAAAACTCAAATCCACTTCCAACGCACCGCACATTGCCATCTCTTCATTAATAATATTCTCAATTTTACGAAGAACACGTTTTCCTAAGGGCAAAAAGTTATAAAGTCCACTCGCAACCTGCGCAACAAATCCCGCACGGGAGAGGTAAATATGACTCGGTAACAAAGCGTCTTTTGGGGACTCTTTAGTCGTAGGTATATAGGCTCGTGAAAAACGCATTATTTTCCTTTTGGGTAATATTTACAGCTGGTTTGGAGCATTTCATCGCCCTCATCTTGATCCATTAAAAAACTCATGGATTCGATCAAAGCATCCACTCTCATCGAATCAGAACCATCACGCATCCGACGGGCAATGGGATGCAAAAATCGTTTTAATGCCTGTTGGGCAGCTTTTTGCACTGCATACTCATACTCTTTTGGGATGAATCCGTTCATCATGACCCGCTGGGACTCTTTGTGTGCAGATTGATAGGCACGAATGTAGATGTTTTTAATCAAAGGCTCAATCGAAAGTGTTTTTAGGAGTTCAAAAAATGTCGTACTGTGTCGGCTGACAAGGACAAAAGAAGTCCGTGCTTCATCTTCTCGCATCGCGATATTTGCACTTACGATATCTTTTAAATCATCAATACAGTAAAGATGTATCCCCCATGCCAAATTATCACATTCAATATCGCGAGGAACCGCCATATCAAACCAATAACGGTCAAACGAACACGTCCCAATCATCTCATCGGTGATGATGGGAGACAGGGAACCGGTTGATGTAAACAAAACCGTATATTCATTAATGGCATATTTTATCTCATCGTACGAACGAACTCGCGCATTACATTCACGAGCTATGGCTTCGGCTTTGCCAAACGTTCGGTTCATGATTGTGACATCAGCACCTCCGGCACTCAAATGCTTACAGGTTATCACTGACATTTCGCCCGAACCGATCACAAGAACCTTCACCCCTTCAAAGGTTCCTACGCACTCGCGGGCTTTTGAAACAGCAACACTGGCGATAGAGACGGGACGGGATGAGATATCGGTTGCATTACGAATTTCAGCCGCACATTTTTGGGCCGCGATCAATGCTCGTGATAGCTTAATTCCGCAGAACCCATTTTCACTGGAAAGCTTGAAAGCATCTTTGAGCTGACCTGCGATTTGCGTCTCTCCGATTACCATAGAATCCAAAGAACTTGCAACACTAAAAAGATGATGAATCGCTCCGTAATTATTGAGAATATCCGCTCGTGATTTCAGTTCATCGCGTCCGCTTTTAGAATGGATCGATAACAACGTCAAAATATGGTCTTCTGCATCTTCAACGCAAGAACAGCTGCATAAAATTTCCATGCGGTTACAGGTTGAGAGAATCATGGATTCACTAATGCTGCTGTGCTCATTAATATGGGTGAGCATTTCTATTTTTGAGGCATCATCCACGAACGCCAGTTTTTCACGCTGAGCCAGTGTTGAATTTTTATGTGAAAAACTAATGACAAGGTAATGCATTAATGGTTTCTCAAAATGACACTGGTAATGATTGCGAGCAATGCACTCTCATGGGGAACCGCCGAAATTGCTTCATCACAAAGCAGCTGTGCATACGCGTACGACTTTTCAATGACACCGTGTTTTTCCATAACGCCAAAAAGCCACTCTTTCTCCTGCAAATCCAAAACGCGTCCATGACATCTCACTAACGTTTCTTTTTCGGTGCCCTCAAGCACATCGTATAAATCAATATACGGCAAGGTTGTTTTACCTTCGACAAAATCATTAAATGAAGGTTTTCCAAGAGTAGCTTCATCGCTCGTGATATCCAAAATGTCATCAACGATTTGAAAGGCAGTCCCTAGATTTTTCCCGTACAGTGCATATTTCTCTACTTCTTTGTTTTCAAGCAAAGCGGCACAATAGGCACACGACTCAATCAATGTTGCTGTTTTAAGGTAGAGCATATGGAGATAATCATCACGATTAACATTGAAACTTTTTGCCATCTCAACGTCCATCATCTCCCCAACCGAGAGTTTAGTAACCGATTGGGCAATAGAATGGGCGATACGTGAATCAAATACGGTAAGTGCACTAAACGCCTTGGAATACAAAATATCACCCAACATGATGGCAACTTTTGAACCATGCGTAGCATTTACCGACGCAGCTCCGCGACGCAAGCTTGCTTCATCAATGACATCATCGTGAAGCAAGCTTGCCGCATGTATGAGCTCAACAATAGCCCCAAGCAGTGGGGCATCAGGATGAGAAGGGGCAATCGTCAAAATCAATCTGGCACGGAGTCGTTTTCCCCCTGCAAGCTTGGAAAACAGCTCAATAGCTTGAGGAAAATCAATTTCTACGATCAATTGATTGATGAGGGCTTCAACACGTTCCATCATTACTTCTTCTCTTCCTTCTCTAAATAATCCACTAAAACTCTCTTTTCTTTATCAACGAGCAAAAAATCAAACTGGGCAGTTTGATTTGCGTCATCAAATTTTTTAAATACAACCAAAGCATAGGAAACATCCTGTTCACTCTTAAGAGCAGGCAAAAAGGGTTTGCGAAAACCATCATTACGCCCTAAATAGAGAATATGCTGCCCAACAAATTGATCAAATTTTTCATGAACCACCAACGCTTTATCGGTATAAAGGGTCCATCGCCACACAAAAATTCTCTCTTTTTTAGGGGATGCTGTTTTGATCAAAATCTTAACGGTTTCATCTTTTTTAAGAGTAAAGCTTTTCATCTCCCGCCAAGAAGCAGCATTCAATGATAAAAGCAATATAAAAATGAAAAGAAAAATTCTTGTCATTAGACTCCAAGACTAAAAAAGTGATTATAGCATAATGAAAATAAAGAGAGTTTTGGAGAAGTAAAAGAAAAGCCTTAACGTAAAATTGAGCGATAACAGGGTCTGGAAATCCTAAAACAACGTATCCAAAATCTTATTCTTGTACACCATGTGTTCTACTTTTGCTTTTATGATTCGATTTTCTTCTTTGAGCGCATCGTGTTCACGATTGAGAGTTGATATTTCACGACTTTTAAAATAAATCTGTGTTTGAATAAAAATTTTTGGGAAAACAATCATTAAAATCAAAAACATTCCAATAAAAACATTACGTAAAAATCGTCCTCCCATACTCTCATCAGGGGTGATAATCGATTGCGTTTCTTCTAAAATGTCATGTTTTTCGTTCATAAAAACCTATCTTTTTATCTCAAAAATTCGTAATTTTGCACTTCGACTCCGAGAGTTGGCACGAAGTTCATCGTCTTGCGCACTCAGCGGTTTTTTGGTTATTACTTTGCCTATCGAGTGATTGTTCCCGCACGTACATCGCATCGCTTCATCCGGACAGATACAATTTTTTGCCCACAAGGCAAAACGCTGCTTTACAATTCGATCCTCGAGAGAATGGAATGTAATAATTCCGACACGCAACCGTTTTTGCGGTCCATTTTCAATCGCATCCAACAATCTGACCAGTTCGCCCAGTTCATCATTGACCTCAATGCGTATCCCCTGCATTACGAGGGTACTGGGATGTATTTTTTTTCCCTTGGGCATCAAATGAAAAATCGCATTCGAAAGCTCTTTTGCCGATTCAAAAGGACGTTTTTTGACCATCGTCTCGGCAACAATGCGGGCATTGGTCACTTCACCGTATTCACGCAAAATTTTCTCTAAATCACTTTGTCCATAGGTATTAACCACCTCATACGCACTCAATGACGCATGAGGATCCATCCGCATATCCAAGCAATCGCTCTCATATGAAAACCCGCGTTCTCTCACATCAAGCTGTAAAGAGGATACCCCTATATCGGCTAAAATACCGCAAACCTGATCTGTTTTTTCGGTTAAAACAGCTTCTGCTACGATCGAAAAGCGCCCTTGCCGTATCTCAGCTCGATCTCCATAAGGGATCAAACGCTTCGTTGAAAATTCAATCGCCGTAGGATCTTGGTCGATACCGATTACTTTTCGATTGGGTTGAGCATCGAGCAATAACGACGTATGCCCGCCGTACCCAAGCGTACAGTCAATGATAATTCCCGTGTCACACACCGCAAATGCTTCAATCACTTCACGGTACAAGACAGGAATATGGGGGATATCTTGCACTTAAAAACCTTAGATTATATTAGTTGTATTATACACAGTGCTCGTTTAAAGCCGACTCAATTGCATCAAAAACAGTTCTTAATTCACCCTCACTTATTATGTAGGGAGGCATAACATAAATAACACTTCCCAAAGGGCGTACCAACACCCCAAGCCCCAGACAATGACGATGAATTTTTACACCAATGCGCTGGCTTGGATCAAATCCATGCAATTCAATAACTCCGATCATGCCGCATTGACGAATCTCTTTCACTTCAGGTCGTCCTTGAAATCGCAAAAGCTCATTTGCCATTATCGAGGATAAAATTTTATTAACTTCTATAACATTTTGGTTTTCAAAAATATCCAACGTCGCATTGGCAGCGGCACACGCCAAAGCATTTCCTGTATAACTGTGTGAGTGCAAAAAAGAGCGATAGGGATCATAATCACAATAAAAAGTATTGTAGACAGTGCCTGTCGTCATTACCACCGAGAGTGGAAGATAACCGCCGGTTAGCCCTTTGGAAAGGATTAGAAAATCGGGGGTAATACCCGCTTGCTCACACGCAAACATACTTCCCGTTCTCCCAAACCCCACCATAATCTCATCGGCAATAAAATGGACACCATACTTCTCACATAATGCTTTGGCTTGCGTTAGAAAATAGGGATGATACATCACCATCCCCCCTGCCCCTTGAACGAGTGGTTCAACAATGAGCGCGGCGATTTCGGCATTCTTTTCTTTTAATAACAGTTCAAATGCTTCAAGTGCTTCCGTAGCTGCTTCAATCGACTGATTATGGGGAACCGGTGTTTGAACAGAACGGATCAACAAGGGCTCATACGTCTCTTTGTAAAGTGCCACATCTCCAATAGAAAGCGCCCCTAATGTTTCCCCATGATAGCTGTTGGAAAGGGAAACGAATAACGCCTTGTTAGCCCCATTATTTTTGTGCGCATGATACGACATCTTTAACGCAACCTCAATAGCGCTTGAACCGTTATCCGCATAAAAACAGCGGCTCAATCCATCGGGGGCAAGCCGAACAAGACGCTCAGAGAGACGAACAATCCCTTCATGGGTAAATCCTGCCAATATTACATGCTCTAACGTATCCAATTGCTCTTTTATTTTCCCATTGATACTGCGGTTTGCATGACCAAATAAATTGACCCACCAACTGCTAATGGCATCAATGTACCGCTTTCCCTCAAAATCTTCGAGATAGACTCCCTCTCCTCGTGCGATGGGAATAATCGGAAACGTTTCATGATCTTTCATTTGTGTACACGGATGCCACAAAACATCACTATCCCGTTGTGAAATCATTACATTTGTCATCTTATCCCTATAATTAATCAATTTTTGCCCTAAAATGTTATAACAACTGTTATTCAGCCTCTATTTTCATAGAAGTTTAATGGTAAACGCACTAAAATATCCTAATTTTACACCATAAAACCATATTAAAGGTCCACAACATAATGATTACTTGGATGCAACGCCACCGGAAATACCTCGTTATAACAATCTGGATCTCAACAATCGCTTTTATTGGAGCAGGATTTGTAGGATGGGGGCAATACGATTATGGCGATAAGGCCGGAGCGGTTGCCAAAGTCGGAGAGATTGCCATCACACAAGAAGAGCTTCAAAAAAGCTACAGTAATCTTTTTAACCAATACAATCAAATGCTTCAAGGCAAATTGGACGAGAATCAAGCCAAAGAGTTTGGCTTACAGCGTCAAGCACTCAAAAATCTTGTCGATCAAGCACTCATTTTGAATTTGGCGGCAAGTTACCAATTGCAAATAAGTGATGCAGAGCTTTTTGATTTAATTAAAACGCAAAAAGCTTTTACAAAAAATGGGCAATTTGACAAACAGCAATATACCGATATCCTCAAACAAAACCGTCTTACAATAAAAGAGTATGAAACGTCTATGCGTCGCGAATTGCTTATCCAAAAAACACTCTACCTTTTCGCTCCGACACTCAGCCCTTTAGAAGGGTCGTCAATCGCATACGCTATGGGAGTTGCGGATAAAATCGAATACCAACTTCTCACTCCTGATTCGATTTCCGTTATCCCTGATGAAGCCTCTTTGAAGGGCTACTGGGAAAAGAATAAAAACAATTATAAAAAAGCAGCGAGCTATGAGCTCTCGCTGGTTCATCAAGCTCCCCTTAATACCAATCCAAGCGAAACAGAGATAAATAGCTATTTCCAATCCAATGCGCACTCCTTTACTTCCAAGGACGGTAAACTTCTCGAGCTTTCTCAAGCACGCCCTCAAATCATTACAGCACTTAATGATGCCGCAACTGAAAAAGAGGCTCTTCGACGTTACATTGATTTTAAAAAAGGTTCACTTCCAGCATCCATAGCGGTTGAAAAAACAAATGTTGCATCCGACTCTAAAATCTTTCCCCCTGAGCTCTTAAAAGAGATTGCAACGCTCAATTCTCAAAAACCATTTTTAAAACCACGAAAGATGAACAACGAATACGTTATTATAAAACTTGAAAAAGTGAATCCGTCAACGTCTAAAACGTATGAAGAAGCAAAAGGTGAAGCTAACATCGGTTACACTCATGAGATGAAAAAAGCCAAACTTCAAGAGTTAGCACAAAACAGTTTTAAAACATTTCATGGTACCGTGAGTGACTTTATCACACGTAAAGAAAGCACTCAGATAGCAGGTCTATCAGCTCAAGAATCAACGGAGTTTGTCAACAAATTGTTTGCTTCCAAACAAAAACAAGGGTTTTTAACTTTACAAAGCGGAAATGTTATTCTTTATAACGTTTTGGAACAAAAGTTGCTTCAAGATACAGCAGTAGCTGATGATAACACTGTTATAAAGCTAAAAGGAAATTTACTCAATCAAAAGCTACTCAAAATGCTTGAGAGTAAATATCCAATTGAAATCTATGCAGAGGGGATTTGATTTTGAAACGAACGGTTTTAGCCATTGATATCGGATCAACAAAAATCTGTGCCATCATCGCAGAGATTGGGGATGACAACAGTGCTCAGATTATTGGAGCTGGTATATCCAAAGCACAAGGGCTTCGAAAAGGGAGTATTACCAATATTGAATTGGCTTCCAAATCTATTAAGAATGCTCTTAATGATGCCAAGCGTGTAGCAGGAACAGATTTAAAGAGTGCCATCGTATCCATCTCAGGTGCCTATACAAAAAGTCTTAACTCCAGCGGTATTGTCAATATTCCCGATAAAGAGATTACCCTTAAAGAGATTAGTCGTGTTATGCACACCTCCCTTTATAACGCAAATATTCCAAATGAATTTGAAGTGCTTCATGCGCTCCCTTACAATTTTAAAGTAGATGATCAAGATTTTATCGAAGATCCTCTGGGGATGAATGCCTCTCGCTTGGAAGTAGAAACGCACATCATTACGACAGTAAAAAGCAATCTTAACAACTTGCGAAAAGCAGTAAAAGCTGCCGGAGTGGATGTTGAGGGTGTTGTTCTAAGCGGTTATGCTTCGGCTATCGCCGTGCTCAATCTTGATGAAAAAGAGCTGGGTGCCGCAGTGGTTGATATGGGTGGAAATACCAGTAATATCGTTATCCATTCGGGTCATGCTATCCGCTATAACGACTTTTTAGGAGTCGGGTCTAACCATATCACCAATGATCTTTCTATGGCGCTGCACACGCCATTGCAAACAGCCGACAATGTGAAGATGAATTATGGTTCACTCTATGCACCAAGCAATGACTTGATCGAACTGCCTGTTATCGGTGATGAAAATGCAACGCATGAAGTGTCGTTGGAAGTGGTCCACAACGTCATTTATGCTCGTGTAGAAGAGACCTTGATGATTATCGCTCAATCAATTGAAAAAAGTGGATTACGAGACCAGATGGGTGCGGGAATCGTCCTTACCGGCGGATTTACCAAAATCGAGGGGTTACGGGAACTCGCCGTAGCCATTCTTGACAATATGCCGGTACGACTTGCAAAACCAGCCGATATGGGCGGCTTATTTGATACTCTTCGTGATCCTTCTTATTCAGGAGCAGTCGGACTTGTCAAATATTCGGCCGGTGGATACACACGCTATGAGATTGATGTCAATAAACGGATGCGTCATTCAGGTGAAGAAATTTTGCATCATGACGCTCCCCATGTTGAAGAAGAAATTGAGATTGAATATTCAATCCCCAAGTATTCATCACCAACGCAATCGAATCCTGTTTCGACACCTCTCACCAAAAGTGGACCAAAAGTGGAGGCAAAGTCAAAAACAGAACCCGTCAAGATAGGTAATATGAACAACAGCGCCAGTCGTCAAACCGAAGAACCCAATCCAATCGCCAAGTTTTGGAATTGGGCAACACAACTATTTTAATCACACCTAAGGAGCAAGCATGGAACCATTTTCAATTAACGAATCATCATCATTAACAGGGGCACGTATCGTAGCAGTCGGTGTAGGCGGCGGCGGCGGCAACATGATCGGATTTATGCTCAAAGAGCAAATCCCTGGGATCGAACTCATTATTGCTAATACAGATGCGCAAGTACTGGAACAAGGTTCTGCCGCTATCAAAATTCAATTGGGTGCTAAACTTACCAAAGGTTTGGGTGCAGGGATGAAGCCTGAAGTAGGTAAAGAATCTGCATTAGAGAGCTATGAAGATCTTCGTCGTGCGCTAGAGGGGGCAGACATTGTTTTTGTAGCTGCCGGTCTTGGTGGCGGAACAGGTACGGGTGCTGCTCCTATCATTGCTAAAATTGCCAAAGAAGTAGGCGCATTGACGATTGCTGTTGTCACCAAACCTTTTGCTTTTGAGGGACGAAAGCGTCTTAAGCTTGCAGAAGAGGGTCTTGAGGAACTTAAAAATGAATCGGACTCTATTGTTGTTATCCCTAATGACAAACTTCTCTCTATTATCGATCCAAAAATGGGGATCAAAGAGAGCTTCAAAATCGTTGACAGTGTACTTGCTCGTGCTGTTAGCGGTACTTCTGGTGTGATTTTGGCAAGCGGTGAAGATGATATCAACCTCGACTTTGCAGATTTGCAAACCGTTATGAGCCACCGTGGATTGGCACTCATGGGTGTGGGTGAATACACAGGGGATAATGCAGCAAACGAAGCCATCAAAAATGCTATCGAATCTCCGCTGCTTGATAATATGTCTATCAATGGTGCATTGGGTGTTTTGGTTCACTTCAACATGCACCCCGAGTATCCATTTATGGAAATTA
>Ga0265297_10008249_pt1 | contig 13989 bp, 15 predicted proteins | sample Munlanlwell13791_FD_192502 | JGI IMG/M metagenome (GOLD analysis project Ga0265297, IMG submission 192502) | Leachate microbial communities from a municipal landfill in Southern Ontario, Canada - Leachate well 137-91 | ecosystem: Engineered > Solid waste > Landfill > Unclassified | place... | reverse complement strand
AGATGTCCTTCAAAAAATTTCAATAATTTTCTGAAAAGAGTGGGGGATTCTTGGGTATTCTTATGACAATGCGGACAATGATATTTTCCAAGTTTGAGTTGACAGACCCCTTTTTTGTGTGAATATTGTACCCATTATGAACCATCTGACCCCCACAAACAGGACAGCAAGGTGCTTGTTCTGAAAAAAATACACCATTCTCTAACACACAATCTTTGGGAAAATTTTTAATTATGGGAAAAAGCGTGTCCACCGATTGAAAATTTTCAAGTGTCGGACAAATGGTTACCATAATTATATATTTGATCTCATACTATTTAAACTTTATTATTAGAATTTTCCACATACACTCAAAAAAATATTTAATGGGGAAATTATCGAATCACTCATTTTTTAGACAGAGCCCAAATTGCGGATATTTTTCGTCCAGGTTTATAAGCAACCACCACATTTTCTAGTTGTGACCCCGCCTGAAAAGAGTTGTTTCTGCTGATTAAGGCGATGTCACAGTTCCGATCCATTTTTTATTTTCATGCCATACCGGCTTGGTACTTACTCAAACAGCGCAGAGCACATTATTGAGAATAATCCGGAATTGTTTGTTGCTGATAATAAGGGGATTTACCTGTCAAATGAAGGTAAACAGTTCAGTTCATCAGTCCAGAAAGAGATGCATCCGGAAAATTTTGATCGGCTCATTCAATCTATTATGTGTATCCGGTCAGTCTATGACCATCTGACTGATGATGTGTTGATGTTCCTTGTTTATATATCGTATGGATATACTGAAAAATCTGACCGGTTCGAAGGCTTCGCTGAAGCGAGGAAAACAACGTGCTGACCGTCTTCTGCAAAAAAAGATCATCACTCACGAGAGGTATAGTGAGATTATTAAAGGATCAACCCGCGAAAGTAATATTAAAAGATCATCTGATATCTGTTTCGAATTCCTTGTGAGAGTCCCTTATGCCGCATCTCCAGACATTTGCTGAAATGAAAAATTTATTACAGGCAGGTTTTGAAGGTAACGAAGAATCGTTATCCCGCTTTGGCGCCACCTATTCGACGCAGTTAAAAGCCTACTTGATTGAAAGCAATATCAGTTTAACCGATTTTCCCTGTCCTGATGAATACGGTCGGTGGAAAAAATTGGATGCCGAGCATTGGCATGTGAATGACGGGAGCCATTCTCCTGGCTCGCTTTTTCTCGATTCAACACGGAAGAGGGTCTGGATTTTGTACAGTCTTCTTGATGCAAATGAATCAGATGCGGCTATTTCCAAATGGATTGAAGGCATTAACGGACTTGACCGGTGCTGGCTCTCCCGCAACCAGCTGCTGTATTTCGGGCAGGTCGAATCGTGGAAGGAGAAAGGGATAGGACTGAAATTCTCCGATGGGCTCACTCCTGAAGAAAACGCTGGTAATTTCAGTTTAAAAGCCTGGTATGGCGGGGCGACACGGCAACTCCAAGGGCTTGAAGATGTCCTGACGCTCGCAAAGGAGAAATTTGCAATTTACAGTACACGATGGCAGAAGATCAGCGGTGGATCGGTTGCAATCTCAGCTGAGTGGTATAGTAACGGGAAAGTGACCATCAACAGGGCTGTGGATGTGGATGAGGTGATGCTCTCAATCTCGGATATAGCGAATCGGTACGAAGATGCAATCCTTGAAGCAACGAAGATCCGCGACAACAAGATGGGTGCTTTCGAGCTGGATTTTACTCAGACTATCGATCTGGATGCATTCGCTCAAACTGTTTCGATGGGACGGGGTACGATGAATCTCTGGCTTGTGGAGACGGAATCTGAGTCTGACTTCAAACGGTTCCGAGGCGTGGATCTCCATACGTGGGATCGTGTGTTTTTGGATGTCGGACCGGACTATGCCTACCTCACGGTGCCCGGGAAAGGGTGCGTGAATGCAGCGCCGAGGATTGCGACGGTTCAAGGGGAGGATAACGCAGGTAAGACCTCGATCTACTTTGACGGGGTTGAGATGTTTGCCTGATACCGATAATCGTATCGTGCTCTGGCGTAACACCATCCAGCTCTTCCACTCCTATAAAAAAGTACAATTTACCGGTCCCTTTTTTGCTGCAGGTTACACGAATTACCGGGTGGAATCTCCGCTTTCTGAAAAATCGACCGGAACGCCCAAACAGCCGGATATTTTTGCCTGTGGACCTGAAGGGTGGCTGGCTATTGATCTCACCTGTGATGACAGGTCGAAGAAATGCCAGCTCGATTCGTACAAGGATCTTGATTCCCGTAGTCTCTCGACTTATGGCTGTCGGGCGTATACCACACCTCCCGATACGATGAGCAGTCGTCTCACCTTCGGTAATGATGGCAATCATTGCGAGATGGTGGTGATGAATTCGTTTGATCTGAAAAAAGAGGAGTATATTCAGAATAATCCCCTGCGGAATGCACTCATAGAGATGAAAGGCAAAAACCACAAAGAAGTTGCCGGAGATTCCATTTAGTCTAGTTCCCGAGATGAAGCATTTTGAGATCCGGCGCGGGCTCATTGATATTGTGATGCAGCTCTTCGATACCAAATCTGAAGGAAAAACACCGTATCAAATGTGCGAGGAGGGACTTGAGCGCCTCTTCGCTCTGGTGACGGCAACTTCCCGGCAATCGCTGATTGATAAGATCAAGGCAGAGATGGATGTGCTTGTTAAAAAGGATCTTGCCGGATATCTCGTGCTGAAGGACGGGAAATATTGTGCGACTGAAAAGTTCAAACAATATCCAAAAACCCGGCAGACTGTTGCATCGAAGTTGCAGGAATGGGCAAACCCGACACAGCGGACGATGGCGGATTTTTAGGGTGAGGCGGTTCCTTACCTGATACCTGTTAACTTTTGCCGTCTCCAAGATAGCGAGATCTTTTGAGATCACGGAACAGCAACTGATGGACTCTCCCTGAAAAATTGATTTTTAGAAGCGGAAAATGAGAGATCATCCCGCCTGATGAAGGAAGGGATTCTTATCCCGCCGATGACAGGATTTCATGCGAATTTATTAAAAATCTGGTAGATTCAGGGAAAAGTTCGCAAAAAAGTATTGAAAAAAAATGAGTGGCTGATACGTTAGTGGGCTTTACCGCCCTTTGTGGGTTTTGCACCCTTTCCGGCTTCAGCACCCTTCGCTGCTTCCGCTCCCTTTGCGCCCTTTGCGGGTTCAGCACCCTTGGTTTCCGCTCCCTTGTGTGCGCCCTTGCCTGCCTCAGCACCCTTCGCTACGGGTTCAGCTGCGGCTTCGACTTCAGCAACCGGCTTCGGGGTTTCCGCTGCCCGGTCACCGGCAATCTTCGGTGCGGCAATGATCCTGCCACTGACCTTGATCGTGTGGACCCTCAGGTGGGATGGCGAGGGAAGCTTGTGGGCTCCGTTGCGCATCGCGGCTTTGACCTTGTCAAGATACTGCGGGGTCGTAAAGACGGTAAATACTTCCTGACCCGCGTCGACACGGGCAGCGGTCCCGACAGCTTTACCGAACGCAAGCCGCATCCCTTCCGAGACACGGTCTGCACCGGCGCCGGTTGCCTGCTTGTTCTCGCGGAGAACATGGTGGGGGAAGACCCGGACCTTGAAGTGGAAGTTCATCCTGCCCACATCTTTTAAGAGCTTACGGTTGATGGAGATACGGCACGCCTCAAGCGCGCTGTGCCGGATCTGGCAGGTCTCTTCAACAACCAGATCGATCTCGGTCGGAAATTCCTGCGAAAGGTTTCCCATCTCAAACTGCACAATCTTACTACCGGGAACCCCGCCCATATACTCGCGCCGTGTATAGGCTTTCTTTGCCAGGTTCCTGTACATCTTTCCCGGTTTTCTAACCATCGCGTCCTTCTCCTGTGAAATAACTGGTAAAAGCGGGCACGAAGATCCCTAAATGCAGGATTATCATGCCGGTACGCTTCACAAACTGCTTTAATAAAATGGCAATGTGGCGTATTAAACCTTACTGGGAGTATTATTTCAGGCTGATCAGATCAAGCACGTGTCTTCTGACTTGTGCAAACTCCACACTGGTGCGGTCACGGGGTCGCGGTTGTTCGATCGGGATGTTCTCACAGATACGACCGGGACGGGGACTCAGTACAACGATCCGGTCAGCAAGGAAGACCGCTTCATCAACGCTGTGCGTCACAAACAGGATCGTCTTTTTGGTCTTTTCCCAGATATCGACAAGGTCGTGCTGCAACTTGTTGCGCGTCTGCGCGTCGAGCGCCCCGAAGGGTTCATCCATAAGAAGAACAGCCGGTTCCACGGCAAGCGCCCGCACGACCGCCACCCGCTGCCGCATGCCGCCCGATAATTCATACGGGAAACTCTGGCTGAATTCCGTGAGTCCGACCAGGTCAAGATACCGCTTCGCAACCGCATACCGCTCTTCCCGGCTCATACCATTGAGCTCAAGACCGAAGGCGGTGTTGTCAAGTACGTTCCGCCACGGGTACAGGGAATATTCCTGGAAGATCATCGCCATCCGGGGGTTGGGGCGGGTGATGACTTGGTTATCAAGAATGACCTGCCCGCTGGAGGGTTGATCCAGTCCACCGATGATCCGAAGCAGGGTGGTTTTCCCGCACCCGGAAGGTCCGAGCAGGCAGATAAATTCGGAGTCCCGGATCTCGAGGTTGATATCCGACAACGCAACGATATGTTCACCGGCGTCAGTTGTGAACTCTTTTGTAAGGTTGTCAATGGTCAACTGCATACAGCACCTACCGCTCCAGTCCCTGCCACCGGAATTTCCGGCGCTCAACCTCTTTTAAGAAAATGTCGATACCCAGACCAATGATACCGATCACGATCATGCCGGCAATAATCACCTGCACCTGCCCGAAATTATACGAGTACATGATCAGGTAGCCCAGCCCGGAGGTTGTACCGGGCAGCATTTCCGCTGCGACGACCGACATCCATGCGATGCCAAATCCCACCCGGATCCCGGTCCAGATAGTCGGTGCAGCGGCTGGAATAATCACTTTTACCAGTAACTGCAGCTCTTTTGCCCCGTACATATATGCGGTTTCGATCCAGGTACGGTTCACCCGCCGGACACCATCGATGGTATTCAAGAGGACCGGGAAGAACGACCCGATAAAGATGATGAACAAGATGGACGCGAGCCCGATCTTGAACCAGGCAAGGGCCAGAGGAATCCACGCGATAGGCGGGATCGGGCGGATGAGCTCTATGACGGGATCGACCATGTCGTTGATCCACCGCACCCTTCCCATGCCGATACCGATCGGAATAGCGACGACAATCCCGAGAAGAAACCCGGAGACGACACGGGTGAGGCTGATGATCGCGTTATCGAGAAGGCTTCCGCTACCGAGGATATCCTTTGTCGGCTGGAGAAGCACAACAAATACAGACCCGACGCGGGGGAGGATAAATTCATTATTGACTGCAATAGCAGCAATCTCCCAGGCAACCAGAAGTAAAACAGGGGAAATGATTTTGAGATACCATCTCATTTCGCTTCAGTCACCGCCACACCGCTCTGTTCAAGTGCATACTCTAATTGCACATCCTGTATCGAGCCCTTGGGTGCGACAGCGATCTTCACCGGTTTTCCTGACGCAGATCTCTCGTTTATCCATGCAATGAAACTGTTCCAGTCTTTTGCAGAGGATTTGGAGGTGACCACAAGCCCCGAACCTTCCGTGTGTACTGGGAAGAGTATCTTTATAGGTGTTCCCTTATCGACAGCAGCGATGGTCGGCGGGGTTCCGGCTACGGCGAAGTCAATCGTATTGGATCCTAAAAGGGTCATCAGTTGTGGACCGCCATCACCTTTGACCAGTTGTACATCGGCTACTTTCTGGTTGTTGACAATCAGTTCTGCCTGCTCAACTTTACCAGCAGTATCTACCTTCGGTTTGAGGGCAAACCCGTAATTATCGAGGAAATATTTCCAGTTCTTGACTGCAACAAAGAGCGGGGCATCGTGATCTGAAAGCAGGTACCCGATGGAAATTTTTGCCGGGGCTGTTGTGGGACTAACGATGGTTTTTGTCGCCAGCATCCCATTCGCGGTGTTGTATGGCACGAAGTTATAGAGCATCGCATGGGATGCATTGGGGGTGACATTGGAGAGAGTTCCACTGATAAACCCGATCTCTTTTAATGCACCGATGAAACGGTCATTGGAGGTGATCCACTGATCTGACGGATCGTTCGTGAACTTGATCGTCGGGATAGAGGCTTTTTCCACATCTACGGAGTTGATAGTGACATTGCCGTAGGTCAGGTTACTGCTCCCGAAGAGCCAGTCTGCGCTGATCTCAGCGGCGCGATCCGGGTTGTTCCTCGTATAGTTGGTCGCTTCGACAAACACTGCCGAGAGCGCATTCGTCATGTCGGGATGTGCCGAGACAATATCGTTTCTGGCGACAAGGCTGTCACAGGAATGATCCTCCCAGACTTGTTTCGGTGGCAGATCCTGGGAATAGGATACGACCGTGCCGATCTTGCTCACATCTGCGATTGAGACAAACGGCTGCCAAGCCATGTACCCGTCCACCTGTCCGGTGGCAAGGAGCTGGGGCATCTGACCCGGGTTCATATAGACAAGACTGACACTGGATTTTTGCAGGGTGACATTCGAGCTGGTGGGTTGTCCGGCAGGCTGGGTGCAGCCGGCGGTAAACAGGACAATGGCAATGACCGCACAGGCAACAACCATAAGAGTGATCGCTTTCATACCGGAAGTGTTGTACCGGCGCTATAAAAAAATACCTTTATGGACATTATTTCTCTCTTTTTGTGCTAAAAATTGTAAATATATTCGACATTGAGAGAAGATATTTTGTAATAATGTCCATTCAAAGGGAATGCGAGAGGCGAGACATAAGGACAAAAGGGGAAAATTATTAAAAATGAACCCAATTGTATCTATGTAATGACACAGATCGATCCAATCGACCGGATCATGCGCGCCGCGATGATCTCGGACGAGGAGTTTATTTTAACCCTCAACACACTCCTGAAAAATGACCTGCGCATCAGCGTGCGGGAACTATCTGAGAAATGTGGGATCGCCCAGAGCTCGCTCTATAAAATCCTGCACGGGAAACGATCGCCCAATCTTTCCACCCTGCGAGCGATCGTTCGCGCATTACGCCATTTCTATCACGTCGGCGATGAGAACTTTATCGGGCTGATTGCGGCACGCCCGGTGCTCGAAAGCGTGGAGGAGCGGGTGGCGGATATCGATGGACACAGGATGCGGGTCAGGGAATACCCGGTGCATACAATGGAAGATGCGATCGTTGCCGCAGTCCGGGCGGAACGCGAAGGGGCAATCGCGATTGTCTGTGCCCCGATCGTGTCCAGTATCATCGAACAACTCGTGCATGTGCCAGTCGCCACCATCATCCCGCGTGAATCAGTCCAGCGCGCCATCGAACTCGCCGCAAGAAAGGCGTGGATTTAATCATCATACGACCAAATAGCTACAGGATTACAACCGGATGGTACATATATGCGAACTGACGTTGTGAGGCTTGGTCGTCTTTCTGGTGAGAGAACCGGGGAGATGATGCATTTTCTCTCATCCATGCGTGCAGATCGCTGCATTGCCGATGCAGATATTCTCGTGGATATTGCCCACGTGATGATGCTTGACAAGCAGCAGATCAACGACCACGAGATCACAAAACAGCTGTTGACCGCACTGCTCGAACTGCATGACGAAGGGGTTCCTGACGAAGTGTTTGACGACCGGTTGGAAGACGTCCACGCAGGGATCGAGGCATTGATCATTGAAGCCCTCAGTGCCGAGGTCGGGGGACGGATGCACATGGGACGGTCCCGGAATGACGAAGTGGCGACCTGCATCCGGATCAAACTTCGGGAAGACCTGTTAAAGCAGATGGGTGCGCTCTTAAAAGTGCGGGAAGTCCTCATCGCGCTCTCGGACCAGCACCGCGAGAGCATCATGCCCGGGTTCACCCACATGCAACATGCACAACCCACGACACTCGCTCATCACCTGCTTGCCTATGAACAGGCATTCTCCCGGGACTTTGACCGGCTCCGCGATGCGTATGCCCGGGTGAACCAGTGCCCGCTTGGGGCTGCCGCATTTGCATCGACGGGGTACCCGATTAACCGCGAACTGACTGCCCGGCTGCTGGGGTTCGACAGTCTTGTGACAAACACGATGGATGCCGTGGCAACACGGGACTTCGCGCTCGAGACGCTTGCCGATCTCACCATCCTCATGGCAACCGTCAGCCGGCTCTGCGAGGAACTGGTCATCTGGAGCACCTCGTTTGTGAAGTTTGTCACGCTCGATGACGCGTTCTGTTCAACGTCATCCATCATGCCCCAGAAGAAGAACCCGGATACCGCAGAGATCATGCGGGCAAAGACCGGCTCTGTCTTTGGGGCATATACCGGGGCACTCATCACGGTCAAGGGATTACCCATGAGTTACAACCGGGATCTCCAGGAACTCACGCCCAACCTCTGGCGGGGCATGCGGGACGCGAAAGAGAGCCTGCGACTCCTCATCGATATGCTTTCGAGCGCCACATTTGAGACTGCACGGATGAAGGAAGAAGCCGGGAAAGGGTTCTCTACCGCGACCGAACTTGCCGATACACTGGTCAGGAACTATGGTCTTCCGTTCCGGACCGCCCATAATATCGTGGGCAGGGCAGTCCAGAAGGAGAGTCTTTCCTTAGAAACCCTTGAAGAGGCGGCAAAAGATCTGGATGTGGGCATCTCGCTTGTCAAAAACGGGCTCACCCAGCAGCAGATCGATGAAGCCCTTGACGTGAACTATTCGATTTCACTCCGGAAATCACCCGGTGGACCTGCGCCCTTTGCAACAAAGATCGCATCGGAAGAGCGCAAAAAACAACTCGATGCCGATTCGACACTGATTGATGAACGGCTCGCGAAACTCTCGAAAGCAAAAGAGGATATGATAACTGATGCACGGAGGATGGTAGCATAAATTCACAGTTTACATCCGGCGATCTGGTGACCTGCTCGTACGGAGGCACAACCCGGAACGGGACGTATATCACCGGGCGCGATGGAATGGCAGTCATCAAACTGGACAGCGGATATAATATCGGCGTTGAAGCGGACTGTTGCACCTTTGTGGCACATGCGGCACCGGCAACCCCACGATCCGTGCCGGTCAACCAGGATCCGTCATTGCCCGAACTTGCGATCATCTCCACCGGCGGCACTATTGCGAGCCGGATCGATTACCGTACCGGTGCTGTCACCAGCCAGTTTGATGCCGATGATATTCTCATCGCCATTCCCGCGCTGGCGGGGATCGCCCGGTACCGGACAAAACAGTTGTACACGATCCTCTCCGAGAACATGACCCCGTCGATCTGGCAGGAGCTCGCCCGTGCCGTCTATGCCGAGATCCAACGGGGGGTCACCGGCATCATCGTCACGCACGGCACCGATACGATGGCATACAGTGCCGCCGCATTAAGTTTTATGATCGACACCCCCGTGCCCATCGTCTTTGTCGGTTCGCAGCGCTCTGCGGATCGTCCGTCCAGTGACAATGCGGTCAACGCGGTCTGTGCGGCAAGCGCGGCGCGTAGTGATCTTGGAGAGGTAGCCATCGTCATGCATGCGACAACGAGTGACGATTCCTGTGCGATCCATCGCGGAACACGGGTGAGAAAGATGCATACCTCACGGAGGGATGCGTTCCAGAGTATCGGGTTAGACCCGATCGGGACTGTCGACTATTCCACCCGGAAGGTGACCCTGGGAGCGCACGCGGTCCGACGTAAAACCCACGAACCTGCCCTGCACGAAGCCCTGGATGAACGGTGTGGTCTCGTCCAGTTCTACCCGGGAATGCCGCCGGAGATTCTTTCGGCATATGAAGGGTACAAGGGACTTGTCCTCTCCGGCACCGGACTCGGGCATGTCAGCACTGCGCTGATCCCCCGGATCAGGGCACTTATTGACGGTGGTACGCTCGTTGTCATGACCTCCCAGTGTTTGCACGGCAGGGTCTGCGACCGGGTCTATGATACCGGTCGAGACCTGCTCGCAGCCGGTGTCATTGAAGGCAATGATATGATTCCCGAAGCCGCGCTCGTGAAGATGATGTGGGTGCTCGGCAATGAACAGGATAAAAAAAGAGCTGCGCGGCTCATGAAGACGGATCTGAAAGGGGAATGTATCGGGAGGAGCGCTCATGGCTGTTAAGAATGCGGAACTGACCGCAGGTATAGAGATACACCAGCAACTGGACACCCGTGAGAAACTCTTCTGCCGGTGCCCGACTACCCTCCGGGAAACCGCCGAGCACACGGGAGAATTCCACCGCTACCTCCGCGCAACAGAGAGCGAGATGGGTACGATTGACCGTGCGGCGCAGGAAGAGATGAAACGGGACCGGCTGTTCACGTATTACCCGTACGACACCACCTGTCTTGTCGAGAATGATGAGGAGCCGCCGGCGCCATTGAACGACGAGGCGTTATGTGTCTGTCTCACCATCGCAAAGATGTTCTCGATGACCGCGGTTCCGCAGGTGCATACGATGCGGAAACTCGTCATCGATGGTTCGAACACCAGCGGTTTCCAGCGCACGGCACTTGTTGCCATGAATGGCACGCTCCCGAATGGCGGGCTGATCGAGACCATCTGCCTTGAGGAAGAAGCGGCGCAGCGGGTGAAGGACGATGTGTTCTCACTCGACCGGCTCGGTATCCCGCTCGTCGAGATTACCACGTCGCCCTGCATGCATACTCCCGAGGAGGTCCAGGAGGTCGCAGAATATATCGGCATGGTCCTGAGATCCACCGGGTGCGTGAAGCGGGGCATCGGGACGATCCGCCAGGATGTGAATATCTCCATTCCCGCCGGTGCACGGGTCGAGATCAAGGGAGTGCAGGAACTTGACCTGATCGCGGAAGTGGTCCGTCGCGAAGTCCGGCGGCAGGAGGCACTCATCGCGATCCGGGATGAGTTGAAAGGCAGGGGTGCGACCGTTGATCCGGCTGCTATACAGGACGTGACACCTCTCTTTTCAGGGACGAAATCCGCTATCCTGAAACGGGCGAAGAAATGTCTTGGGATCACGCTTCCGGGTTTCGCCGGGCTTGTCGGGCGTGAGATCCAGCCCGACCGCCGGCTCGGGAGCGAGATGTCGGATTACGCGAAGAAATGCGGGGTCGGGGGGATCTTCCACACGGATGAACTGCCGGCATACGGGGTGACCGCAGAGGAAGTGGCGGCACTCCGCACTCAACTGAATGCGAAAAAGACCGATTGTATCATCATCGTTGCCGGCGCGAGCGAGAAGCAGGCTACCTGCGCGGCAAACCAGGTAATCCTCCGGGCAAGGCTCGCGCTCTCTGATCATCCGGTGCCGGAAGAGACCCGTAAGATGCTGGAGACCGGGAGCACCGCATACATGCGCCCCCTCCCCGGCGCTGCGCGCATGTACCCGGAGACAGATGTACTCCCGGTGTGCATCACCACATCGCGGTGGGAAGCGATTCCTGTCCCGGAACTGTTGACGGTAAAAGCAGAACAGTTTGTACAGGATTACGTGATCGAGCGCCCGTATGCGCTGCAACTCGCGGCTTCCGACAAACTTCCCCTGTTCCAGCGCGCAGTCACAGAAGGCATCAAACCAAAACTGGCGGCGTTTACTGTGCTGTCCACTGCAACCGAACTCCGCCGCGATGGCGTGGAGATAAAAATGATCTCTGATGAAGACTACCTTGCCGTCTGGCACGCAGTGGAGAAAGGCAGGGCGGCAAAAGAGGCAATTCCGGCACTCTTGCGAAATATCGCGTCGGGATGCCCTGTCGGGCAGGCAATTGAACAACTCGCACCGGTGGTATCTCATGAAGAACTCGAATCGATCATCCAAAAGATCATCGACGAGAGAAAGGAGTTTGTACAAACGAAGAAGATGGCAGCCCTTGGACCCCTGATGGGCGTCGTGATGGCAGAAGTACGGGGTTCGGTGGACGGGAAAGTGGTAAGCGGGATTTTAAAACAGCAGATCCTGCTGGCAACACAAGGAAAATAACCCCATTCGCTCGCAACAGGGCGCTCGTGCCGGGTATCTGGCGCGAACATTTATGAGTGGGTGGGCAGAATTAGATAAGGAGTTTAATTATGGGCAAAACAGGCACAACCATCTGGGCACAGATAAAAGGCGTGAAGGGACAGATACGACTCGTCCCGAAAAAAGAGGGCGAACTCAAGTCACCGGGTCCAAACCAGCGGTTCAGATCAAGCGTGAACCTAAAGAAAATGGATCAGGCAAATGAAGAGATGAAAGGGCGCGGTGGCGGCAGAGGCGGCGCCCGCCGTGGTGGACGCGGCGGCAGGCGCGGCGGAGACCGTTCCGGTGGCTCCGGCATGAACGAATCCACGGCAAGCCCACTCATCCGGCGGCGTATGCGCAGGGCAAAAGTCTCCGCGCTCGGTACGAAAGCAAAGTCCGCCAGGTAATGCGATCGGTCCCGTATACGCCCGTGATACCAGGGAGTCCGGGGTGAGATACCCCGGCTGCATTTTTTTGGATTCTATCCGTGAACATGTCGCTTTGGATCCGATAACCGGTGGACCGGTTGTCGTTCCCGTGCAGCGAACATCCACGGTCGATGGGACTTTCTTCTCACGATCAAAATTATCTTTTATTGATAACGACCATGGTGAGTATGGATCTTCCAACCGCAGTGACGAGTTACCAGTTTGGTGAACGCGCGAAGTCCGAACTGATTGTTACTTCCCAGTTGTGCCAGGCACTGGGTGGATTTTCTGAACAGGAACGTGCGGGCGGAAAACGCATGCTCCTGTTGCTGATGGAGTCCGTCAGGGCTGAACTCCAGTTTGCCATCCGGAGCACCGGGCAGAGGGAGTTCGGGCGGGCAACCGATGCTTTAAACGAAGCGATCTCGCTTGTCGAAAGCAATCAGCCGGACCAGGCAACACAGAAAATTGCACGCGCAATCAGCGAATCAACGACGTCAGCGCAGGGTGCCTGGCAGGTTTTGTCAGAACATGGACTCCTCTGAATTTCTGGAATTTTTAACAACCCGAACATCCGTGCGCGAATACGGGAGTACGCCCATCACCGACGCGGAGATCGAGTATATCCTCTCGTGTGCGAGTACCGCCCCGAGCGCCGGTAACCTGGAGTCCTGGGATGTGATTCTGGTCAAAGATGAGGATGTGCGCCTCTGCCTGTGTGACGCAGCGTTCAACCAGCAGCACATCGAACAGGCACCGGTCATCCTTGCCGTCTGCGCCAATTATGTGCGCTCGATGTCACGATACGGGGAACGCGGCATCCTCTACGCATTGCAGGACGCATCGATAGCCGGCACGAACATGATGCTCGCCGCGCATTCTTTGGGGTTGCAATCCTGCTGGACGGGTGCCTTTGATGATGAGGATGTGCGGGAAGTGCTCGACCTGCCGCAGCACATCCGACCTGTGGTGCTTCTCGCGATCGGACGCGGACATCCCGCACCAACCCGGACGAGCCGGATGGCAGCCGGCGAACATGTGCATAACGAGAGATGGTAAAGGAGGACGATACAATGCCCGATTATATGGTAACACTGGAATCTGCATGGTTCTTAAAGGATGTAAAATCGCTTGATGATGCAATAGGGATAGCAATCAGCGAAGCGGGAAAGAGGCTCAACCCCGCAGCAAAGTTTGTCGAAGTTGAAGCGGGAAGTACCCCCTGTCCGTTCTGCGAAGAGGCGATCTCAAGTGCCATTGTCGTCGCAGATACCGCACTTGTCGGGCTTGTCCTCGAGATGAAAGTCTTCCGGGCAGAATCAAAAGAGCACGCGGAGCGGATCGCAAAGTCAGTCATAGGTAAAGCGCTCACCGACATTCCCCTCAAATTGCTGGAAGTGCAGGAACTATGATTTACGTTGTCGGGCACACCGCGATTGACCATATCTCGCATGTCCATCATCTTCCCG
>Ga0265297_10008248_pt1 | contig 13990 bp, 10 predicted proteins | sample Munlanlwell13791_FD_192502 | JGI IMG/M metagenome (GOLD analysis project Ga0265297, IMG submission 192502) | Leachate microbial communities from a municipal landfill in Southern Ontario, Canada - Leachate well 137-91 | ecosystem: Engineered > Solid waste > Landfill > Unclassified | place... | reverse complement strand
CCAAGATCGAGGTCAAGCCCCGAGCCGGAACTCCCATCCATGGTCCCCGGAACAGATGAGGAAAAACCCTGTGAAAACAGCTTAAGAGTGGCGCCGATGTCCAGGTTCATTAACCTCTCCTGCCTAAGAAGCCTTTCCGCCGGAACAGCATATGAAACAAGGAAAAGATTGGAACTGTAATCGCTTGAACCGTACACCTCCGGTCTTTGTACTCCGGAGTTGTCCACCCATCTGGTAAGAGGTATGGAGGTTACCGAGGAATTGATATACCCCAGTCCTGCAGAACCCAGCGGCAGGGGAATGGCCGCGCCCAGAACGGTATAATTGACCTCATTTATCAGCGTCGCCCTCATCGAAGTGAGGCTTAATCCTTCCATAGAAGCTATGCCCGAAGGATTGAGAAAGATGGAAGAAATGTCATCGGCAAGCCCCGTGTAGGCGCGTCCCATGGAAAGAGGCCTTGCCCCAACGCCTATCCTGGACGGATCTGCCATGGAAGAAGCCCGCGCGCAGGGCATTGAAACAAAAATAAGAGCGCACACAAAAATGGCCGCAAGGATTATTTTCATGTCTTTTATATATAGCATTGTAAAGGTTTACGAAAATCGCGTCAAGTGAAATTGATCTTTGGTTTTCGCGACATATATTAGGAGGGTGATCATGGTCCTGGAATCCGGCTCCAACCCGGCAACTGGACTCAATATGTCCGCCCCAATAAAGCAGTTGTCGGACACCTGCACAGCGTTCGGCTATAGAGGGGCTACTGTTGTAAGGTCCGCCGGCTGGCTTATGGAAAGAGGCCTGAGTTCGTTCGGGTCCGGAACCAGAGAGGTTATGGGTCCCCAGCTTATTGAAACAGCCAATATCCTCGCGCTTAACGGAATGCCCCCTTATGTTGTTGCCGCCGGTCTCTGTCATTTTATGCCCGAGCAGGGACGCTATCCCGCCGGATTTACAAGAACGATACCGGTAATGAAGGCCTTTAATTACCTGATGAACCTTCCTCAGCCGACAAAAGCGGACCCTTCCACGCCCAGAAATTATCAGGATTTTATTTTGGGTTGGGACCGTTTTTCGTCAACAATGGCATCAGAACCCCGCGTTTTGTTCAACGCGCATATGCTGAGAGCTGCACACCAGCTGGCCAGACTAAGGCTTCAGACATCGGGGGGAATGGATCTTATGGAAAACCCGGTCGTCGAAGCCCAGATAGCCGCCTCAACAGCGCATTTTCTAATGAAGCTCGGAATGGAAGGACTGGCACAGGAGATGACAGACCTTTCCTTTTCTATTATTGACCCCGGATCTTACGCTCAGATGGTATCGATCCTGGATATGTCCTCATCCTATTCCGAAAGGCTGTCTTTCCAAAAGTACCTTGTGTCTGTCCTTGAACATTCGCTGCCGCAAAGGGTTTTGACCCTTTACCCGGATCAGCCCGACATGGGAATATCTGTTTCTTCAAGAATGAAATCTGTCGCCAGCGCCTATAACAAGATCAGAAGATCCAGGGAAATCGCCGATATAATAGGGGCAAGAGTGGTACTTAATACCCATTATGAAATAGACAACATATACCGGCTCGGAGAGATCGAAAATTCCAACCTGCCTGAAGAAGAAAAGGAAAGAGCTCTCGCGGAGTACGGATCCGCTATCAGCGCCCTGTTCGATTACAAACAGGCATTCGTTCAAATTGCGTTGGAACTGGGATGGGAAGAGAGATTGGACAGATACAGGGATTATGTCACAAAGCCAAGACCTGATAACGGCTACCAGGCGCTTCAATGCACTTATACTACAGATAAAGGATTGAACTTTGAGGTCCAGTTCAGAACTGCTGGAATGCACAGATTCGCGGAACTCGGAGGCGCATCGCACCTGCACTACAAGCTTGGGGAAGGAACGGACAGCTCCGCTATCCAAACAGCCGATCCTCTGACAAGGTTCAGAAGAATGCTGCGGCAGACAAGAGAGGACTCGGTAACATACGGCTTCCTGTTCAATGGACTGGCGCCTATAGACCGATCAGACATAACCGGGCCTTTCAGGATAGAACTCCTGCCCGGAAGGGACAGGGCTTCGGTAATTGACCTGCTGGTTGCAGCAGGCATAGAAAGGCCTTTCAACTGTCAGAATGCCCAGAGATTTGATCAACTGTCGGGAACTGCAAGGACGATCCATCCTTACTCTCCTATCGAAAATGGCGATATGGTACGTCCGATAATGGGGGGTAAACCCGGGCTTTCCTCCCCGAAGGTGGAACAGGGTATCGCCTCGCAGGCGGCTTTGTCAGCCTTGGATGCAGCAAAGCTAAGCCGTGATCTGGGCGTTAGCGATCTTGAAACCGCAAAGAAAAAAGGACTCTCCATTTACGACAGCGCCTTTGAAGCAGTACGCAAGCGCCAGACCGGCAGAGTCCCCGGCTCCCTGCTTTCGGGCAGCTTAACTGTCAGTTCGGTGATCCCGGAAACCATACTTGCGAGGAGGTTCGGGTTTGACACCTTTGAGAGTATGGCCGCTGTCATCGGGGCAAAGGGTTCGGCGCCCGAAGGGTTTGAAACAGCCATTGAACAGCTTATGATAACACTGATAACCAACAGGGACAGCAGGGAAGTAACTTTTGTATACGACAGGTCCTCCGGCATTACGAGATGCATCCTATCAATAATTGCCGGAATGAACGCGAACCTTGATCGGGCAAACATAAGCAGCGACAGAAGGAGCACTACCTTTACAGCCTCTATCGGGGACAGGGCTGACGCCTTCTTTGACAGGATAGAATGTGAACTGCAAAGAACTTCTGCGCTTCCAGTTGCCGAGGGCAGAGGATCATCCTCATATCAAAAAGAGATCAGGATAAGGATCTCGTCAAAACATGACAGAACAGGCATGATAAGCGATATCTTCAGGGAATTCCTCAAACGCGATTGTCTGATCTCTTCGATTTCTGCTCCTGAACCAATTGAAGGAGAGTTCGTGGTCGACATATACGCAAGGTTCCTGAAGGGGGTCACGGAAAGGTCCATAGAAAACTTCCTATCCACGCTGAGCTCAAAAGTGCCCGGAGTTGACGCCGCGGACCTGGTGCCGTAAAGGCTTTACCCCTCCTTCCGGTATTTCTGTATAATTGAACTATGCCGCAGCAAAGCAACATACGCAATTTTTCTATCATAGCCCATATAGACCACGGTAAATCCACTCTGGCCGACAGGATCCTGGAATTTACGGGCACTGTCGAAAAAAGGGACATGAAAGACCAGGTCCTTGACAGCATGGACCTTGAAAGGGAAAGAGGCATATCCATAAAGGCAAAAGCCATTAGGATAGACTACGACGGATATGTGCTTAACCTGATCGATACTCCGGGGCATGTAGATTTTGGCTATGAAGTGTCAAGGGCCCTTGCGGCCTGCGAAGGAGCTCTTTTGGTGGTGGATGCAGCCCAGGGAGTTGAGGCCCAGACCCTTGCCAACGCCTTTCTGGCAAGGTCTAATAAGCTTAAGATCATCCCTGTTATAAACAAGGTGGACCTTCCCTCCGCCGATCCCGGAATGGTCGCCAAAGAACTGTCAAATCTGTTCGGATTTGACGAAAAAGAGATGGTACTGGCCAGCGCCAAGAGCGGCATCGGCATAGAAGAGGTGCTGAGGTCCGTCATCGCAAGGGTCCCGTCCCCAAAAGAGAACAGCAGCGACAGGCTTAGAGCCTTGATCTTTGATTCGCATTATGATGCCTACCGCGGAGTGATAGTTTATGTAAGGGTAAAGGACGGCTGTCTCAAGGCCGGAGAAAAGATACTGATGATGGGCTCCTGTACAGAGTTCGAGGTGCTTGAGGTAGGCATATTCAAGCTTGATCTTGTGCCAAAAGACAGCCTTTTTGCGGGAGAGGTAGGTTATATTATCGCAAACATAAAAGATGTGCGCGACGCCCATGTCGGGGACACCATAACCCATTCAAAAGAAGCGTCCAAAGAACCTCTCCCCGGCTACAAGCAGGCAAAACCCATGGTCTTTTGCGGGCTCTATCCCGTCAACGGGGAAGAATACGGGCAGCTAAAGGACGCGCTGGAAAAATTGTCGCTTAACGACGCTTCTCTGTTCTTTGAACCGGAAAATTCTACGGCTCTCGGGTTTGGTTTCCGCTGCGGTTTTCTCGGGATGCTGCATTTTGAGATAATCCAGGAGCGCCTGGAAAGGGAGTACGGCCTTTCCCTTATAGCAACGGCTCCGAATGTGGTCTACAAGGTCAATTCCAAGAACAAGCCCCCTGTATTCATCGACAGCCCGTCCAAGCTGCCGGACCCTTCCCTGCTGGATTCCCTTGAAGAGCCCTATTACAAAGTCACCCTGCTGTGCCCCGACAGGTATGTCGGCGGGATCATGACCCTTTCCAGCGAAAAGCGCGGCTCCTTTGTCAACATGGAATATCTTGACACAAGCCATGTGATGCTGACCTACGAATTCCCTCTTGCCGAAATAATAATCGAGTTCTACGACCGGCTTAAGTCGGTTTCGCAGGGATACGCTTCGATGGACTATGATTTTATAGAATACAGAGTGAGCGACCTTGTGCGCCTCGACATATTGTTAAATGAAGAACGGGTGGATGCCCTCTCCACCATAGTCCCGAGGGAAAATGCGTATTACAGAGGCAAAAAGCTTGCCGAAAAACTAAAAGATGTGATCCCCCGCCAGCAGTTCGAGGTCCCCATACAGGCAGCCATAGGCAGCAAGGTGATAGCCAGAGAAACGGTCAAAGCTATGAGAAAAGATGTGATAGCAAAATGCTACGGCGGGGATATCACCAGAAAACGCAAACTGCTTGAAAAACAGAAGGAAGGGAAGAAAAGGATGAAAAGAGTGGGAAGAGTTGATGTGCCCCAGGAAGCCTTCCTTTCCATCTTGAAGATAGGATGAAATCCTGCTATAAATATTGCGATATCCTTATACAAGAGAGGTTTTTTTATGGCCGTAAATGATGAAGAAGGGCTTGTAGGACAGGGCAAAAAAGCTCTGAAGAACGCTGCGGAGCTTGAAGTCCCTGACCCAAGGTCATTGACAAAAGAACCGGCAAAAAGGCACGCCTTTAAAGCCGGGGGCATGGCCGGTGCCGGCGCCGGACTGGCGCTGGGCATGGCGCTTCTTGCGGGGGCCAGGCTTGTCGGCATACCTCTTGGAAATGCTGAATCCGTTTTCATTGTCGCGCAGTTCTCCCTGCTCGGCGGCCTTATGACCTACATCAACTCCTAAAGAATGGCCGGCCTCTATATCCATATCCCCTTTTGCAGAAAAAAATGCGATTATTGCGATTTTGCCTCTGTCCCGATCGATGACGCCGCCGATGATAATGTAGGGGCTGGCGGCCGCGGCTCGACTGAGCTCGCCGAAGTCCAGCCCCTACACGATTATTTAATTGCGATCAATAATGAATTGCGATCATATCCCGGATTTGTCCCATCCACAATATTCATCGGCGGCGGCACCCCGACGATATTGGACACGGAACAATTGCGAAAATTGATGGGTATCGTACGGACCCCGATCGGATCGGGGCCCCAACATATAGAATTCACGATAGAAGGGAACCCGGATTCTATGACCCTTGATAAATTGAAATTATTGCGGCAATACGGCGCAAACCGCCTTTCGATCGGCGCGCAATCGTTTAACAACGATGAATTGAGAGCTCTGGGGCGGATACATGACAGAGGGAGGATAATTCAAGCTTTTTCAATTGCCAGAGAAGCCGGCTTTAACAACATTAATCTTGACCTGATGTTCGGGATACCGCAACAGACCCTGGGCTCATGGCAGAGGACCCTGGACCAGGCGCTTGAGCTTGGGCCAGAACACCTTTCCTGCTATGGCCTTCAGATCGAGGAAGGAACACCATTTCATAAAATATATTCGGGGGATAAAAATGATCCGATGTACAGACGCCCCGGTGGGGCGTCTCTTCCAAACGATGACACGCAATTTGAAATGTATAAACACACCATCGATCTGCTCAAATCCCGCGGCTATCATCATTATGAGATCTCGAATTTCGCAAAACCCGGATTTGAATGCAAACACAATATGAACTATTGGAAGAACGGAGATTATATCGGCATAGGCGCCTCCGCCGCATCGCATATGGGGGGAAAAAGACGGGAGAATCCAAAGGATACACAGGAATATTTGAATAGAGATTTGTACAGCCGCGGCGGTGCCGCGGCTCTTCTAATGAGCTCCGAATCCACCCCCATGGGCGGCGGAGGCGCTTCAAAAACCGAGATAACCGAAACCATCCTCATGAACCTGCGGCTTCTAGAAGGGCTTGATCTGGATGGCTTCAAAAAGAGGTTCGGGGCCTCGCTGGAAGACCTGTACGGGAAAGAACTGGAAAAATTATCGGCCCTGGGCTTAATTGAGATACTAAAAGGCAGATTAAAGCTTTCCGAAAACGGCCTCTACCTTGCCAACAAGGTCTTTGAAGAGTTTGTTTGATATCAGCCCTGTCCCCCCCGGCCCAAAAGATGCAAAAGCAGCCCTTTTACATTGAGGCTTTCATCTAAAAACAGATAAGGATCTATCGTAAGTGACCGGGAAAGGCGCAAACGGGCTTCGGCAGGATCTTCTAAAGCAAAAGCCTTTGCGTCCTGCAGCAGGGGAAATGCCAGCCTGCGCCTTATCTTTTCGGCCACCGAGGGCTCAACATGAACATTGCCTTTTTCCCCGTACCTGCGGGTGTCTCCCCTGCCCAATTCTCCGTCGGAGTCCGTTACTTTCATAGTGTGGAAATCAGAACCGCCGTCTTGCTCCAGCCCAAGTTCCTGCGCCAGGCCTGTATAAAAACCTGCGGTCCCGGGATCGTAAGAAGTATAAGAGGTTTCAAGTCCGTAAAGCACGTTTCTGGCTGCCAGCTCTGCTGCGACCATGGAGACCAGTTTTCTCGAAAATCCGTCGCGCTCGTACCTGCCTGGGTGCGCAAAGACCAAAAGCCCTCCCATCTGAGACAGTTCTTCAAGGCAGAGGTGCGCCGGCGTGATGCCCTGAGCAAGCAGCTCCTTCGAAGGTGCTAAGACCTGCTGCAGGAATTTTCTGATGATCCTGTAATCACTGCTGCCGGAGTCTCTCGGGTCTAATACTGCAATGCTTTCATCTCCAAGGGCTTCCGCCGGATTCTCGATCTTACACATCAGAACTGTCAGTGCCTGCATTCGGCTCTGCGGGATCCGGGACAGGCCATCGGCGCATTTCTTAAAGCACCCGAGGATCTCCCCTTTTTGTATCCCGCGGCAGCCAAGATAAGCATAAAAGGAGTCAAGGGCTTCCCTGTCATATTTTGACAAACCCTGATCAGATGAAAGGGTTTTAAGGCTTTCTATCTGTAAAAAAAGAGCTGAGCGGGCTTCTTCTTTGGTCCTATGTATCAAAGGAACAAATTCCGCTGTTCTAAAAGGGTCAAAATAGAGCTTAAAATGGGTCTCGCCCAAAGGAGTATACAGCGCCAATTCGGAAGAGGCAAAAGTATGATCAATTCCTTCACCCCAGGCCGACCTCATGTCCGCCAGGACATTTCCGACCACATTATGGTCGGTCAAGGCCAAAGAGCCCACGCCCTTTGAAAGCGCCAGCCTAAAAACGCTTAAAGCATCCAGCTGTCCGTCGGAGTAATCAGTATGTACATGCAGATCAAACAATCTGCTATTTTGCGTTTGGGCCCTTTTTGCAAGATAAGGTCCTGCCTCCAAGGAAAAATATCTGCGCAGCTTTACTGCCTGCCCGTCTGTCACGGGCAAAGAAGCAAAACTCCGCATACTATCAAAATATCTTAAAGCCTGTACAACGCTCATGTTTGTTCATCGTTTTCCTGCCTTACGGATTTCAGCGCTATCAGATACATTATTCTTGACAACAAAAAACGGCGTTGCTATAATTAGCACTTGAGGGGCCGGAGTGCTAAAATGAACATAGAGTTCCTGGACGACAGAAAAAGAAAGGTCCTTGAAATAATCATCGAGGACTATATAAATTCGGCCGAGCCCATCGGCTCCAGCGCCGTCGTCAAAAAGCACAGGGTGGATGCCAGCCCCGCCACCATACGCTTTGACATGGCGGACCTTGAGAAAAAGGGCTACATAAGAAAACCACACACTTCCGCCGGGAGGGTCCCGTCGGACAAAGGTTACAGGTTTTTTGTGGACAACCTTATGCAGAACCCCGAGCTGCCCCAGAGAACGGTCAGGTCCATCAAGGATAAACTGGAAAGCATTGAACGCCTCGAGGAAGAGATACTTAACGAAACGGTAGAGCTGCTTTCCTTTATGTGCGACAACGCTTCCGTGGCGGTTTCCTGCGGCAAGCGCAAGAGCCTTCATGCCGGGGGAATCTCAAAAATGCTGAAACAGCCGGAGTTTTCTTCCCCTCAAAAGGTCTGCTCTGTAGTGGAGACGATAGAGAACCATCCGCTGATAACAGAGATCCTTGACAATTATGTCGGAGAGGACCCCTCCCCTATCAGGATCGGGACCGAAAATAACTGCAAGGCTTTGAGGGAGTGCTCCGTCATTGCAAAAAAATTCGGCGACAGCGGCATTCTTTGCGTGATCGGCCCCACAAGGATGCATTATGAAAAGGTGTCTTCCGCTCTGGACCTGTTCTCAAGGCTGCTTACGGAGATACTCTAAAATGAAGATCATCGGAGGAAATAACAAGATGGACAAAGACAAGGCTGAAAAAGCCGAATGCCCCGACGAAAAGGACGCAAAGATAGAAGAGCTCAAGAACCAGCTGCTGCGCCTTATGGCGGATTTTGACAACTTTAAGAAAAGGGCTGCCGCGGAAAAAGAAGAGATCGTCTTTTTCAGCAATGAGGCGCTCATAATAGCCCTGTTGCCGATACTGGACAATTTTGAGCGGGCAATGGACCATGCTTCCGGATGCGGCAGGGAAAAAGTCGGCGAAGAATTCTTCAAGGGATTTGCGCTTATAAAAAAACAGCTGGAGGATGTGCTGCAAAAGATAGGGGTCTGCCCCATAGAATGCGTCGGAAAGCCCTTTGACCCCAATTTTCATGAGGCCGTAATAACAAAAGCTGTCGAAGGTCTTGATGACGGGACAGTGGCGGAAGAAATGCAGAAGGGATACACATTCAGGGGTAAATTGATCAGGCCGTCGATGGTGATCGTTTCAAAAAATCCGTAGGGGCGCAGGACATGCGCCCGTCCGGACGCGACAAATCCATTAGAAAGGGGAACAAAAAATGTCCAAAATCATAGGGATCGATCTGGGAACAACCAACAGCTGCTGCGCGGTGGTAATAGGAGGAGAACCCACCGTTATCCCGAGTTCGGAAGGGGAAAGAATAGTTCCCTCGGTGGTGGCTTTTCCCAAGGACAACGAAAGGGTCGTGGGCCGCATAGCCAAAAGACAGGCGATAACAAATCCGGAAAACACCGTCTATTCCATAAAAAGGTTCATGGGAAGGAGAGTAACAGAGGTCGGGGAAGAGATGAGGCTGGTCCCCTACAAAGTTACGGAGGACAAAGCGGGAGGCGCCGGGGTCAGCATAAGAGGCAAGACCTATACGCCGCCGGAGATCTCGGCAATGGTCCTGCAAAAGATCAAACAGGATGCCGAAGCTTACCTCGGAGAGAAGGTGTCAAAGGCAGTTATCACGGTCCCTGCGTACTTTAACGACAGCCAGAGGCAGGCAACAAAAGATGCCGGCGCCATAGCCGGGCTGGAAGTTGTCAGGATAATCAACGAGCCCACGGCCGCAGCGCTTGCCTACGGTCTTGACAAAAAACATGCGGAAAAGATCGCAGTATACGATCTGGGCGGAGGCACCTTTGACATTTCCATCCTTGAGATAGGCGACGGCGTCTTTGAGGTAAAATCAACGAACGGGGACACCCACCTCGGAGGCGATAACTTTGATGAAAAGATAGTCAATTGGCTTGTTGACGAGTTCAAGAAAGAGAACGGCATAGACCTTAAGAACGACAGGATGGCCTTGCAGAGGCTCCGCGACGCCTCCGAAAAAGCAAAATGCGAGCTGTCAACCGTAATGGAGGCCGAGATAAATCTGCCCTTCATAACTGCAGATGCCTCGGGGCCCAAACACCTGGTCATAAAACTATCGCGCTCAAAGCTGGAACAGCTGGTGGACGACCTGATACAGAGGACCCTGGGCCCGGTAAAGAACGCTCTTTCCGATGCCAAACTGGGAGCCTCTGACATAAACGAAGTGATCCTGGTAGGCGGGCAGACAAGGATGCCAAAAGTCCAGGAAGTGGTCAAAAGCCTCTTTGGCAAGGAACCCAACAAGACCGTCAATCCTGACGAGGTAGTGGCCATTGGAGCCGCCATCCAGGGCGGAGTGCTTACCGGAGAGGTAAAGGAGATGGTCCTGCTTGATGTTACCCCTCTTTCGTTGGGGATAGAGACCCTGGGAGGCGTAATGACCAGGCTGATAGAAAGGAACACCACGATCCCGACTTCAAAGAGCGAGGTATTTTCTACCGCGGGCGACGGACAGACCAGCGTAGAAGTCCATGTGCTTCAGGGAGAGAGACAGATGGCTTCTGACAACAGGACACTTGGGAGATTCCATCTGGAAGGCATCCCCCCGGCGCCGAGAGGTATTCCACAGATAGAGGTCACCTTTGACATTGACGCCAACGGCATCCTTCATGTAAGCGCAAAGGACAAGGGTACGGGGAAAGTGCAAAAGATCTCCATCACCGCTTCTTCGGGGCTTACAAAGGATGATATAGATAAGATGAAAAAAGAGGCGGAACTGCACGAATCCGATGACAAGAAGAAAAAAGAAGAGGTAGAGATTAGGAACCAAGCCGACAACCTTGCCTACACGGCGGAAAAAACTTTGAAGGATATGGGCGACAAAATAGATGCCCAAACCAAAGAAAAGGTCCAAAAAGGGATAGAGGAGCTGAAAAAATCGCTTGCCGGCACTGACACTGCCAAGATCAAACAGGACCTTGAAGCGCTTCAGAAAGAGGTTTATGAAATGTCCTCTCAGGTCTACAAGGCCCAGCAGCCGCCTCAAGGAGAGCAGTCCCAGGGCCAAGGAGATGCAGGGGCAAGCGGACCTTCGCAAAATCCCGGGGATGACAAGACTATAAACGCCGACTGGAAGGAATCGGATCAGAAATAATCAAGGTTTCTTGCAATACCTGCAGGGGCGCACCGCAATGCGCCCCTGCTGATTTTTCCCGCCCCCGTCCTTTTGTTATATAATTAAATTATGGCTAACAAAGATTATTACGGATCCCTTGGAATATCAAAACCTTCTTCTCCTGATGAAATAAAGAAAGCCTTCAGGTCGCTTGCAAGAAAATACCATCCCGATGTCTGCAAAGAACCCGATGCAACAAAAAAATTCAAAGAGATCAACGAAGCCTATCAGGTTTTGAGCGACCCCAGAAAAAAACAGATGTACGACACTTACGGGACCGCGGGCCCCGCAGGAGGGTTTAACGCTTCCGGCTTCCCCGACCTTGAGGATATTTTGCGTGACTTTACATCTTCTTCGCCGTTCGGAGATATGTTCGAATCCTTTTTTGGGGGAAGGCAGGGCGCCAGTCGCAAAAGAGGCCCGGAACCCGGCAATGATTTAAGATATGACCTTGAGCTCACGCTTGAAGAAGCCCACAACGGCCTTGAAAGGGAAGTGGAGATAGAAAGGCTCAAGGTCTGCGGCAAATGCAAGGGCAGCGGAGCCGAAGGGTTTACGGCGGTCAAAAAATGCCCCCAGTGCGGGGGGTCCGGCCAGGTCACCAGGGCCCAAAGAACGATCCTGGGAAGCTTTTCCCAGATCGTGGTATGCGACAAATGTTCCGGCTACGGAGAAATAATTGAAAACCCGTGCAAAACATGCAAAGGCTCGGGAAGGATAAGGACAAAAGACAAGGCAAAGGTAACAGTTCCCGCGGGAATAGACGCCGGATACAGATTAAAGGTCTCCGGCTTTGGGGATGCAGGCATAAGGGGCGGAGGTTATGGAGACCTTTATGTCTTTATCGATGTTAAACCTCATCCTATGCTGCGCCGGGACGGGGACAATCTTTATACCACCGACAAAATAGATTTTGTTAGCGCAGCCCTCGGCGATACCGCGCATATTAATGTTTTTGGACAGGATGTGGAACTGAAGATACCGGCAGGCACCCAGCCCAACACCGTGTTCAGGATAAAAGGCAAAGGCATCAATAAACTCTACGGCCACGGAAGAGGAGACCTGTTCGTTGAGGTGCAGGTAGAGATCCCCACCAGGCTTTCAAAAGAGCAGGCACAACTGCTTAAGAAGATCAAAGGCGCAAAATGAACCGGTTTTTTGTGCTGCCCGGATCCATCGATAAAGATATCATAACGGTCTCAGGCCACGATGTTAATCATATAAAGAATGTCTTAAGGCTTAAGGCGCAAGACGAACTTGTTTGTTTTGACGGACAAGGGATGGAATATCTTTGCTCCATCGAATCCTTTGGCAAAGACTGCGTCTCTGCCAGGATCTTATCCTCCAAAAAAACCGATACCGAACCGTCTGTCAAGATCACTCTGGTACAGGCCCTGCCAAAGGCCTCAAAGATGGACCTCATAATACAAAAGTCCGTTGAACTTGGCGTTCATAAAATAATCCCTATTACCACCGAAAGGACCGTAGCCAGAGGAGAAAAACTTGAGAGGTGGAGAAAGATATCCAAAGAAGCCGCCCAGCAATGCGGCCGAGCAATAATACCGGAAGTGTCTCCTGTCCTGAATTTCGATGAATTTCTAGAGCTTGCCCCGAGCTTGTCGAGGGGTATTTCTAAGGATTTCGATCTTAAATTGATCCCATGGGAGAATGAGAAACAGATATCCTTGAAATCTGTGCTAAAGGAACATACTAATACTAATAGCATTGCTGTTCTAATAGGCCCCGAAGGCGGTTTTTCCAAAAAGGAAGTGGCGGGAGCTGTTGCGCATGGTTTTAAACCGGTTTCCTTGGGTAGAACGGTCCTCAGGACAGAAACGGCCGGTATGGCTGCCACCGCCATGATAATCTACGAATTGGAATGACCCCCCCCGGCCAGTAAAATTCAGGGACCGCTATGTCCCCATACTTTCCTAAAAATCCTCCAAACCGACTGAAATCTCCGCTGCATTATGCCGACATATTGCTGCGAGTGTTTATCTTACGGTTTATACTGGAGGCCCAATAATAATGAGGGATTATCTTACTGTATTAAATAGAGGGACTGAGCTTCTGAAGTATTACCGCGTTAACGGCTTCAAAAGCCTGCCCATGACCTTTGTAACAGGCGGCACAGGCAGCAGACCTCTGGCGATTGAGCTGGCAAAAAACACCCGGAATGTCAGCTATGTTATCCATACCGCCGACAGCGGCAAGAGCACCAGGCAGATACGCCTTTTTTTTGGGAACATCCCGGCTATCGGCGATCTGAGAAGCCGCCTGATAGACCTTGCTGATCCCGGATCGCCGGGGCACGCACAGATAACGGCGCTGTTATACCACAGGCTCACAAACGATTCTATTTCTGATGCCCGTGCGGAACTCAGGTCTATTGTTGAAGGAACCGATGACGCCGGGTTTATCCGCGACATCATGGCTTCTGACGCTCCCAGGCCTTTCAACAATATTTTTTTGACGCATATAAGAGGTTTTTGCCGCCGGGTGGAAGCGATGCAAGCTCCGCATAGGATGTTCGATTATAGATGCGCCAGTATCGGCAATCTGTTCCTTACAGGCGCTTATTATGCTTATGAACAGGACCTGGAAACTGCAATAGCCTTATATAAGCTGCTTGCCGGCGTAAAAGAGGATGTTATTCCCGCCACTCTCGAAAATGTCCATCTGGCAGCCCTTATGGCCGACGGGAATACCATAGCAGGCCAGCATAATATCACAAGCTATAAAAGCGGTCCGGTAAGGGAATTATGGCATGCAAGCAGCGAAGACCCGAATGCTGAAAGGATAT
>Ga0265297_10008247_pt1 | contig 13991 bp, 16 predicted proteins | sample Munlanlwell13791_FD_192502 | JGI IMG/M metagenome (GOLD analysis project Ga0265297, IMG submission 192502) | Leachate microbial communities from a municipal landfill in Southern Ontario, Canada - Leachate well 137-91 | ecosystem: Engineered > Solid waste > Landfill > Unclassified | place... | reverse complement strand
GCATACGTTCGTCCATAACCGAACTCTCCTTCCATGGCATTCCGGCCTCCTTCTCCTGCTGCATCAGGAGAAAAAGTGTAACCCATGTGTCCGGTACAAAACGTCACCTATGTGTCAGAACGTTCAAGGCTCCCCTCTTGCGGAGCCTTTTTTAATGGTGGAATGGGGGCGGTGAACAAACAACCAGGTTCGATGACCGCGCATGCTAAAAAATATTAGAGCCTTTCTCGCTCAGATAGAACCACCGTCATGCCCGCGAAGGCGGGCATCCCATTTGTTTTCTTGTTTATTTCCATTTTCAGTAGTCAGAGACCGATTCCAACTGAACGGAAAACGCTCTAGGTATGCGCGGGCAGGGCGAGCGGCGCGACAGCGCCGAGAAGCCAATCCTACCCGCAAACAAAGTCCCCGCTTGGGGGCTTTTTATAGGGGGTCAAAACCAGTGGAAGCTATCCTAGCGTAATTATCGCATAATTTACCGGCCAAGCTCCATAAGAAGTAGCGTTTCGAAAAGCTGATTGAGGATAAATACCTTCTTTTTGTTTTTTTATTTGTTCTGTAACCGTACCGGCTACTTGCTTGTAATCAAAATTATTCGGACTGCCGGGTAAAATGAAAGCAACGGCAATACGCCCGCTCCCTTCTTCCTCAACACGGACAGGCTCAAGCAATCTAGTGTCCATTTGCATAAAAGCAGAGCACGCTGCTTCTGCTTTGTCTGAGGGCATATCGAAAGTATAGGCTCTGTATATATTATTCATAGAAATCTCCGCCTCTTAAAGAGCTAAATGAGGTATTTCCACGCGCGTCGGGGATGCTAGTAGAGCCCCTATCACTTTGCAATCTGCCTTTTTATGGTTTATGCTGCCCGCGCTTTTCCATTGTTTTATAAGGATTCAATCCGCCCTATGCGGCTAATGAAATTTTAAACCGGTCTCTTCCTTAATCAAATAATCCCCGCCGCATTCTCCGCCTCTGTCGCAGCTTAGGGGGCACCCGCCGCCGCAATCCTCGCGCTCGCCGCACTTCTTGCAAGTTGTCAAAAGATGTTTCTGTTCCCGAAAAGCAATTAAGGCGGGCGAATGATTCCAAGTATCGAGCAAAGGCCTTTCCAGAATATTGCCGAGGCTTCCTCTTGGGTCGGCGCCGCAGCGGGAAAGATTGCCTCGGTCGTCGACGGACGCCTCGGTTAAACCCCATTGGCAGGGGTGCATGTATTTTTTCAAATGGTCGGGTAAAACACACATGGGAAAAGGATCGACCACCGAAACGTCAAGACCGAGTTCATGATGGATTTGATCTACCTGCTCCATGGCGGACAGAACCTGATTCCGATTAAGAACAAACTCGGCCTTATTTTTTGCGCCGCCGAAGGGAATAATGCGCTGGATAACCACGTAATCGGCGGAAACGCCTTCGCGGTTGACGACCGCATCCGCAATATCAAAGACGCAATGAGCGGTCTGACGAATGATATTAATGGTAAGGCCGACGGCCTGACCGCAATGCTTTGCTTCGTGCAGTTTCCCGATAACGGAATCATAAGCCCCGTCCTTACGGCAAAAGGCGTCGTGTTCTCTGGCCGTGGGCGCGTGAAAGGTCGTTTCGAAGGCCGAGACGTACCGGCTCATTTCTTTGACGGACGACCCAGGATAGGCGTGGGTGTTCGAAAGAACGCCGAAATGAAGCCCTTTTAAATGCCCGTATCTCACAAGATCAAACGCATGCGGATATATCCCCGGATCGCCGCCGACAAGCGTGACCGTTTCGACATTCGCCTCGGCCAACGCATCCATAACTTTCAAAAGCCGTTCAAGCGGCGGATGTTCCGGCTTTTGCGCCCTGACATCGGCCATGTAGCAAGGGGGGCAGCGATGCTCGCATGCGGCAGTAATGTGAAAAACGGCTGACGTCACTTTATATTCGGCGAGTGTCATATCAAGCTCCGCAGTAAAGCACTGGCAGCTTTTGCGCATTTTACCAAAACGGCGGGCGATTTTTTCTTCACGTCCGAAGCCTTCAGGCAATCGTAGGCTAAAACGGATTTGATCACTTTAATCCCGGCATTGTCGCAGAAGCTTGCGACGGAATCCCGCGCAAGCTTTACGCTTTTTCCGTTTTTCTTGGAGCTTTGCCCGACGGCGAAAAGCACTGCCTTTTTTCCCTTAAGGGTCTCGCGTGAGGCGAGGGGATTTAGCCTGTCCATAAAAATTTTAAGCTCGCCGGACAAAAGGCTCCACCGGGTGGGCGTTCCGAAAATGAAACCATCGGCGCTTGCGATTTTTTGGAGAATTTTCCGCATGTCGTCACGGAGAGGGCATATCCCCGTCTCGTCGCACCGCAAACATCCGTTACAGGGGCGGGTGTTCGTCTTTCTCAGATCGATCACCGTGAAATCGCATTTTCCCATTAAGGCGCGGCAAGCCGCCTCGACCATGGCGAACGTATTTCCCCGTCGGCAACTTCCGATAACGGCAACAATTTTTGGTTGCGTTTTTCTCATCGTTTTTGAGTACCATGCAAGTAATTGATTGCCAAACATCATGTTTACAGCCCTAAATAAGCCAAGCCCATAAAGGAATAACCTTTGCTGCAGGGCTTGCGGGAATACATCCCCTAAAGCCTTGACTTAAACCCCACGCCCCCTTAGTTTGCGCGCGAGCTAAACGCTTGGGTAAAATGAGTTCAGAAAAAGACAAATTCGAGGATTTATCCGAGCGCATCCGCAAAGCAGAAGCGGGTGGCAAGCCAGAGCTGAGGGCATCATCGGATCCAGTGCGCAATGCAGGGTACGATTTTGCGGGAGTACTTCTCGGTTCTATCATCATCGGCGTCCTTCTGGATCGCTTTTTCGGAACGGCGCCATGGTGTGCGGTGGGATTTGTGGCGTTAGGCTTTGTTACGGGTGTCGTGGGCATTTGGCGCACGATTCAGAAAACCCAGGATAAAGAGTAGGTCAATCAGGGTTCAAAAGAGCATGTCTGAGTCAGTCTTCGAAGCATTTGAAATCCACCGCATCGGCGAGCCCCTGTTTACATTGGCCGGTCATCCGATCGCATTTACAACATCCGCGCTCTTTATGTTTCTTTCCATCCTCGGCTGCACCATGTTCATGGTGCTGGCCATGCGGCCTCAGGCGGTTATTCCGGGGCGCTGGCAAATGGCGGCGGAAAAAATATACGACCTCGTGACGGGTCTTTTGGAAAGCGGGGCAGGCGAAAAAGCCAAGCCGTTCTTCCCCTTCATCTTCACAATCTTCGGATTCATCCTGTTCTGTAACTTGTTTGGCATGTTGCCGGGGTCTGTATCGGTGACAAGCCATGTGATCGTGAATTTATCGATCGCGCTCATCCTCTTCGCCGTGATTATCGTCACGGGTTTTGTGCGCCATGGCCCGCACTTTCTGACGCTCTTCGTTCCATCGGGCATCCCTTGGTTCGTCATGCCGGTCATGGCTTTTATTGAATTATTTTCGTTCTCGGTTCGTCCGTTCAGCCTCTCGGTTCGTCTTTTTGGCAATATGTTGGCAGGCCATCTTCTGCTGCATGTGTTTGCGGGGCTTGCGGTGACGTTGCTGACGGCGGGATGGCTGGCGGGGCTAAGCGTCTTGCCCATATTTGCCGATGTCATTATTATCGCGTTTGAATTTTTCGTTGCGTTCCTTCAGGCATACATATACGCCGTATTGGCATCCGTATACCTGCACGACGCATTGGAAATGCACTAGCCTACTTTCTGATCCTCTAACCACTAGGAGTTATAAATGGAAGAAACCGCATTAAAGTTCATCGGCGTCGGCATCACGATGTTGGGCGCAACCATCGGCGCGGGCTTCGGCCTCAGCAAGGTTTTCTCGTCATGGCTTGACGGCATCGCCCGCAATCCGTCGGCGGATTCCAAGCTTTCGAAGGTCGGGTTTATTGCCTTCGCCGGCACGGAACTCGTTCTTCTGATGGGCTTCGTCATCGCCATTATGGTCTTGAACAAGTAGTCCGCACCGATGTGTTTTTCTCGAAACATCCGCGTTTTTGCGGCGACCGTTTTGCTTCCCTTTCTGTCTTCGCTGCCCGCATGGGCGGAAGGAGCGGAAGGGGGAGAAAAAGGCGGCATGCCGCAATTTGATACGTCCTTGTTTCCGGAACAGATCGTCTGGCTGATCATTTCCTTCTTTACACTTTACGTTTTGATGGCTTATGTGGCTTTACCGCGCATCTCTAAAACGCAGGAGAACCGCAAGAACGTCATCACGAAGGAAATAGACACGGCGCGCGCGGCGAACGAAACGGCGAAGGCTTCCGTCGGAGTGACGGAAAAATCGCTCGCCATCGCGCGCGGAGACGCGCAAGCGAAGGTGAGCGAAATGCTGGCATCCGTCGCCGAAGAGGCGAACGAACGCCGCGCCGCTTCGGAAAAAGAACTTTTGCGCAAACTGCGCCGCGCCGAAGAAGATATTGCTACGTCGCGCGCGGCGGCATTGGCTCAAGTCGAGGAACAAGCGGCTGATCTCGCCAAAGCGGTAATTGAGAAAATTCTCGAAGCCAAGCGGGGAGCGGCATGATGGAATTGTTGCATAACCCGAATTATATATACGCCTTTGCTTTTGTTGTTTTCTGGATGTTGATTTATGTGTTTGCCCGTAAACCCATTCTTCAATGGCTCGATGGGGAAATAGCGAAGATCACGGCAGAGCTGAACATCGCGCATGAACTTCGCGCTGAAGCCGAAGCTGTTTTGGCGGATTGCAAAGCCAAGCAGGCCAAGGCCGAGAGAGAAGCGCAAGTCATCGTCAATATGGCCAAGCAACAGGCCGAAGCGATGCGTAAGGAGGCCGACGCCGAACTTGAAGCGACGCTCATACGCCAGCAGCAATTGACGACGGAGCGCATTCAGATAGCGCAGGAAAAAGCAATCAATGTCGTTCGCGACGCTGCGGTAACGATGGGCATGGAGCTGGCGCACCGCGCCTTGACGGAAAACCTCTCGCAGGACGACGCCGCCAAGCTGGTTGAGCAGGCCATCAACGAAATCCCCACGCTTAACGTCAAAAAATATTAGGCGACGTCATTGGATCTTCAGCTTTTGCAAAGCCGCGCCGACGTCCCCTTGCTTCAGCAAAGATTCCCCGATCAAAAATCCTTTGGCTCCTGCGGCCTTCATCATCGCGACGTCGCCTTGCGCGTGAATGCCGCTTTCGCTCACGACAAACCGGCCTTGGGGAACCAAGCGCACGATTTCCGCTGCGTGAGACAAATCTGTAATCATTGTTTTTAAATTGCGGCTGTTGACGCCGATAAGCGGGGAAGAGAGCTTCAAGGCTCTCTCCAACTCTTCGCGGTTGTGAACCTCGATGAGCACGTCCATGCCGTAATCGATGGCGGCCTGATGCAATTCAAAAGCCGTCGCATCGCTAACCGCTGCCATAATCAGCAAAACGCAATCCGCGCCCAGCGCGCGGCTTTCGGAAATTTGCCAGGCGTCCAGCATAAAGTCTTTGCGCAAAACGGGCAGGGAGCAAGCCTGCCGCGCATCGAAAAGGTCTTCGTTTTTTCCCTGAAAAAAAGCCTCGTCGGTCAAAACCGAAAGGCAGGTTGCGCCGGCTCTTTCGTAATCCGAGGCAAGCGTGCAGGGCGAAAAATTCGGACAAATGATTCCGGCGGAAGGCGAAGCCTTTTTAATTTCGCAAATAAACCCGGCGCCCTCTTGCAGAACCGCCGCGCGAAGCGCGTACAAAAACTTCCTGACGGGAGGCGCATTCAACGCTTCTTCGTGAATAATCTTAAAAGGCCTCTGCCGCTTGGCCTTTTTTAGGGCCTCGCGTTTTTCCGCGCAGATGTTTTCAAGAATGTCGCTCATAAGGAACTTTATTAGTCAACTCGACGAGCTTTTGCAAAACATCTTGCGCCGCGCCGTTATCGATGTGTTCCGAAGCGATTTCCGAGCCTTGGCGCAAATCGGCGGCTTTTTCGGCGACGACAAGCGCGGCGGCGGCGTTCAACGTCACGATATCCCGATAAGCGCTTTTTTCTCCCGCCAGAAGTCCTTTAATAGCCTCTGCGTTCATGGCGGCATTGCCGCCTTCCAATTCGCTTGGATTGGCCAACGTCATTCCGGCATCTTCGGGCGATACGGTAAATTGCCCGATCTTATCGCCGTGCAGGGAGGCAACGTTGCTTTTCGTCACCGTCGTGATTTCATCCATGCCGTCTTGCCCATGCGTCAGCCATGCGGATCGGCTCCCCAGCGAATGCAATACTTCCGCCATCGGCACAAGCCATTCAGGCGCAAAAACGCCGATGAGATGCCGTTTGACGTTCGCGGGATTAGTCAAGGGGCCCAGCAGATTGAAAATAGTGCGCACGCCCAGTTTTTTGCGAACAGGCGCGACAAAGCGCATGGCGGGATGATGTCTGGGCGCAAACAAAAAACAGAGATGCGCTTCTTCAAGGCATTGTTCGAGAATTTCGATGGGCGGCTCCAGATTTATGCCTAGCGCGGCGAGAACGTCCGAAGACCCGGACTTGCTTGTCGCGGCTCTGTTGCCGTGCTTGGCGACGGGAACGCCGCATGCGGCGACGACCAGCGCGGCGGCAGTCGAAATATTGAACGTGCCTTTGGAATCTCCGCCCGTTCCGACAACGTCCATGGTGTCGGGCGGCGCTGTTATGGTCAGCGCCTTGCTTCGCATGGAAAGCGTCGCGCCCAGAATTTCGTCGGACGTTTCGCCCTTTCTGTGCAGAGCCAGAAGAAACGCCGCAAGAGGCTCTTCGGAAACGTCGCCCGAAAAAATAGAGTCGAAAACCTCGCGGGTTTCATCTACGGACAGATTTTCTTTATCACGAAGTTTGTGAAGGACGGGAGCCAACGACATCAGATCACTCTCATATTTCTAACCAATTGAAAAACAAACAATATTTGTGCGGGTTAAGCCAAAACAAACAGTTACCTCGGCAATCATAGCATTAACAGACCCCTTTGAAAGAGGGCAAAAACGTTATTTAAGGCTTAAAAAGCAGCGGATTACTTTCGCGATTCTTATGTTAGGCTCAAAAACAGAGTTTCGGCCTTCATTTTCCAAAGGATTATCGGTTGGAAAATCAAAGGTCAATTTCAGGTAATTTTTGTCGTAAGTGGTCTAAATTAACGAATCTTTTGCCAAGATAGGCCAAACTGGAAAAATGACGAACACACCGCAACCTCAAAACCAGCCCCGTCGCCATCCAATTCTCAAAAGGCTTTTTGGCTTTTCGATTGGCGAGATGATTAAGCCCCTTTTTGACAGCACGCGTGTGTTCCTCCACCTCATTGCGGAAACGTTCGCGATTTATAAACTATTGCCAAAAGATTATCCGGGCTTACAGGATCCCAACGCATCTTTGTCTCTCAGGCACATTATCCTCACTGCATGGGGAAACGTGCGGTTGACGCGCGAAGGCGCGCCGCAGGCCCTTTTATTTTTTACCGTCATTGGCGTGATGATCATCAGCACGATTCTGGTGATCTCGGCTCTGTTCTCGATGTTTGTCGGAACGGCATACGCGCAAACAACGACATGTGCTTATTCGGAAACGGGCGGAACGTTTGAACCGGCGTGCAACGACGCGGCGCAGATGTGGCTCGACTTTTTATTCAACTTCGGCCAGTTGCCCCTTTTTGGACAGGACGGAGTTGCCTCGCCGGCCTGGGGGCTTCAAAAAGGAATACAAGCCGCCTTAGGATTTTACAGCAACGCGATACTTATTATCGCGGCGCTCATCCTGTTTTATCATCTGACCACGATGGTCTTGCAGACGGCGCATTCGGGCAAAGCCATGGGCAACGAGGCTCGCCAGATTTGGGCGCCCATTCGTCTCGTGATGGCCATCGGCCTCTTGGTTCCCATCAGCGGCGGGCTTAACTCCGGCCAATACATCGTCATAAAAACGGCGGAACTTGGGTCAGGCCTTGCCTCTCAAACGTGGAAAATTTTTATCGAGGGCATGTATGACCAAAGCAAATTCATAGCCCCCAAAGCCGTAAGCCCGATGGTGTTGGATCTCGCGGTCAAGATGATCGAAAATTATGCCTGCATTATCGATTACAACGCGCGCATCGATAGGAAGCTCAAGGATATTGAAAGGGATGCGAGTAGTACTTTGGACTCTACCTATACAAAGAATCTTCGAAGCTCAAAGATACTGATTGATAAAATCGGGTACTTGTCGTCAGCCGTAGAAACGGTGCCATATCAAAACGGAACAGGGCATAAGCACTCTTTTTCAATTAATAGTACATACGGAAAAGACGCCTGCGGATATATTGTCCTTCCAATTGAGCCGCCGGATTCTGATGCGTTAACGATAGCGGCCTATGGTGTGGAAAACGACGTGTTTCTTGAGCACGCAAAATTTTTCTATGCCATTGCGGAAGAATACATTTTGAAATACGTCAGCGAGGCCGATGCGGTAGGCGGCAAGTTGACGGGTGACAAACCTGTTGTAATAGATAGCAAGTTAATTCAAGTTCCTGCGGAATATCAGAGAGATCTGACGAGCAGGTTATCGGCTAAGTTTGCAGATGCGCCCGCGCCGACAATACCCGATGAAGTGAAAAAACTTGGGGAATACGGATGGGCATTTGCTGGAGCGTTTTTATCCACGATAGAACGCATACAAGGAAATACCAGTGCTGCAGCCGCAGGGGGGGTTCCGGTAGCAGGGGAACAAAAGATATACGACCATTTGGAGCCATTGGGTAACGAAAACCAAGATCCAACGATGGTGCCGGACGGGTACTTTTCTCCGGGCGTTCGCAACCTTGTTGCCGAGGATCTAAAAAAATTTAGAGAGGCATTAAAAGATAGTTGGAAACCAGGTTCGACTGTAGCTCAAACACAGAAAGCATTGGAAGCCGCACAGTGCGCCAGCATGCTCAATACGAAGAATACGAGTACACCAGCAGAGGGAACCGATTTGCTTTCTACAGCAGTATATGCATCATTTCCGCCAGCGAGATTTATGGCTTTGTCTGCTGACGGGATCATCGATACGGTTTTGATGGCCGTGGATCACATTGCGTCATGGAACGGCGTATGGAAAAGCGGCGCTGGCGACAAGTGCGGAGAAGACACAGCGGGCGCGGGATTCAGCACATTCAAGCTTAGCGTGAGTTTCAAAGACGGCGCGGACGTTATTCAGGAAATTGTGAGATTTGGCCGCGCCAATATCGATACGGGACTGCGTGTTGCGGTCTGGGGGATTGAGGCTGCGGCTATCGGGGGCGTTGTTGGTTATGCATTAACTCCTCTTGGGGGCGCAATACTCGCTATAGCAGTTCTTACAATTTCTCAATTTATAGCCTTGGGCTTTCTTGGATTGGGGGCCATATTTGCCTTTCTTCTGCCCCTTATTGCGTTTATCCGCTTCTTCTTTGGCGTTCTGATATGGGTTGGCGAGGTGATCGAGTCCGTCATTGCCATTCCCGTCGTTGCGCTTGCGCATCTGAATCCGGACGGGGAAGGCTTCCTTTCCCAGCAGGCAAAACGAGCCTACGAATTCGCCTTCAGCATCTTCCTGCGTCCGATCATGACGCTCTTCGGGCTGATCGCGGGCTTGTTGCTCTTCATCATCGCGGCGAACTTCCTCAATTTTGCCTATGGCATTGCGGTCGCGGCGACAGGATCCATGGCCTATAACCACGAAATTTTAACAAGGATTGTCTTCACGCTTCTCTATGTTTTCACGATGTTCATGTGCGCCAATATGTGCTTCTCGCTGATTTCGGATTTCCCGAACAGTGCGGTTGCATGGATGGCCGCTCAAGCGTCGCCGGCGCCGAAAATCGATGCCGATATCAAGCAAATGCAACAGTACGAAACGATTGCGGGTGCTGTTGCTATTGATAGAACTCTTGGGGAGGTTAATAAGCATGCGCAGGGTGTTGCCGGCAAAGTTGGAAAAATTGAAGGCGGCGGCGGCCCCAGTGAAGGAGGCGGCCTAAGCCCAGGCAAATAGCAAGGCACAGAGGACACAATAAAAGGGGCTTGAAGGGTTTGTCCTTTTTCCACGGGCATTTGAGTCCATTTTATTGTGTCCCCAACGCTCTTCAATTGCCAACACTTGAGGTGCGGGGGGTATTAGTTACGGAGTTTGCCTTATAATTAATCCGGACTGCTGTCGGTTTCCGCTTGCTGTCCCATTTGTTTGGACGCGGTTGACTATTCCCTTCATTATTTGTCTAGTGCAAGGTACACCCATGTTCAGGGAAACCTTGCCCATGTCTTTGCGTTCTCTTATCGCTCTTTCGGCTTTGACCTTTTTCGCCTTTTCAGGCGTCGCCAAGGCATCAAACAACATCCGCATAGCCTATCAGCCAAGTCCTTTGTACGCGCCCCTGTTTGTCGCCAAAACCAATAATTGGATTGAGGAAGAACTCAAAGCATCGAAATCCGGCGACGTTAAAGTCGATTGGGCTGTTTTTGCCGCAGGCCCCGCCATCAATGAATCCTTCGCGGCAGGCCAGCAGGATATCGGCTTTATGGGGGATTCCCCCGCGCTTATCGGCAAATCGGTGGGCATTGATACGAAAATCGTCGGCCTTTCCGTCAGCGGCTCGAAAGGGCAGGCCGTTATCGTTGCGGCTAAAGCGCTTTATTCCTCGCCCAAAGACCTGATAGGCAAAAAAGTCGCCGTCACGAAAGGCTCCTTTGCCCAACATCTTCTCGCGCTCGTGCTTGAAAAAGAAGGCCTTTCTTTCAACGATATCGAGCTTATTAATATGCCGCCCGGCGATATTCCCGTCGCCATCATATCGGGCACGATAGACGCGGGCGTCACATGGGAGCCGTACATTACGCGTTACGAAAGCGAGGACGCTATCCGCGTCCTTGTCGACGGCACAGGGCTTAAGAAGGGGACGCAGCCTATTCTTGCATCACGCGCGGCTATTGAGAAAAAGCGTATCGCAGTCGAGGCCGTTCTTCGCGCCTATGTGCGCGGCGCGGAATTTCTACGTGCCCATCCTAAGGAAGCGGCCGTGTTGGCCTCAAAGGAATCCAATTTATCGCCGGAATGGCTCGAAAAGGTATTTGCCAAGCAAAATTTTGCGCCGGTATTAACCGGCGGCGACATTGCCGAATTCAAAATGACCGAAACCTACATGCGCAAAATCGGCCTTCTTAAAACAGGCGTCGATGTTGATGCGTGGATCGACCGGTCTTTCTTTCCTGCCAAAGGGAATAAATGAAAATCGGAATGGTGGCATTTAAAAAATTCGATGGACAACTATTTAAGCGTATCTTTTCCGCCACGCTCTACGTTTTTCTGCCCATCGTCATTATTGCCATCTGGCAAGCATGCTTTGAATTTGGCGTCCTCCACGCCCTTCTTTTGCCGCCGCCCAGCAAAATTGCCGATACGTTTATCGCTCTTCTTGCAAGCGGAGACCTTCCGCGCCACTTGGGCATAAGCCTTCTGCGCGTCCTTGAAGGCTTTATGCTCGCCGCGTCGGCAGGGCTTCTTCTGGGCGTAGCAATAGGCTTATCCCGTGCGCTTGACCATGCGACAGACCTGATAATTCAGCTCATTAAGCCCATCCCGCCGATAGCGTGGATTCCGCTCACCATCCTTTGGTTCGGCATCGGCGAGGAAAGCAAAGTCTTTATCATCTTTCTCGGAGCGTTCTTCCCCGTCCTCATCAATACCATCGACGGAATCCGCCAAACCGATCACCGGTATGTCGAACTTGCGCGCGTCCTTGAGACGACGCGCCTTCGCTTTATCGCGCGCATTGTCCTTCCCGGCGCATTGCCGTCCATTATGACGGGACTTCGCGTCGGCATGATGGTCGCGTGGATGTGCGTGGTGGCGGCGGAGCTTATCGCGGCTTCAAGCGGCATAGGCTTCCTTATCATGGACGCGCGCCAGATGATGCAAACGGATCAGGTTTTTGTGGGCATGATCGCCATCGGCGCAACGGGAAAGCTTCTGGATGTGATTTTGAGAAAAATTGAACGCCGCCTCATCGGCTGGAAGGCGGTGTTCCGATGAATAAAGGCCACACTTATATAAGCACCGTCATGCCCGCGAAGGCGGAAATCCAGCGCCGCGCGTCCGCGCGGCATAAAATAATTCCCCTCCCCTTGAGGGAGGGGCTAGGGGCGGGGTTTGCGGTTGCTTTAATAACTGCTGCCCTAGCATTTATGGACGAGGGGTCAAATGAATAACAATTCAGCCTCGCATCTTGTTATCGAAAATCTCTCCAAAACCTTTCATGGAGGCAAGCGCGCCGTCAAAGTGCTGCGCGACGTATCGCTTGCCGTCGAATCCGGAAGCATCACCTGCGTTGTCGGAAAATCGGGTTGCGGCAAAAGCACGTTTTTACGCGCTATTGCGGGTCTGGAAACGAATTATGAAGGCAAGATCACGCTTGAAGGCAAGCCCATAAAAAACCCCGGGCGCGACCGAGGCATGGTCTTTCAGGAACCTCGGCTGCTTCCATGGCTAAAAGTCGAAGGCAACATCGCTTTCGCGCTCAAAGGCCTTTCAAAGTATGAAACGCGCCGCCGCGTTTTGAAGTATCTCAAAAGGGTAGGGCTCACCAAATCCGCGCGCCATTACCCGCATCAGCTATCGGGAGGCATGGCGCAGCGCGTTTCAATCGCGCGCGCCTTGGTCAATCAACCGAAAATTCTTTTGTTGGATGAGCCGTTCGGCGCGCTCGACGCGCTGACAAGAATTCAGATGCAAGAGGAAATTCTGCAAATCTGGGAAGCCGAAAAAACAACGATGATCATGGTGACGCATGACATTGACGAAGCGATATATCTCGGCGATCAGATCGTGGTCATGTCCTCGGGGTCGGACACGATAAAGAAGAAACTGAAAGTAATATTGCCGCGCCCGCGCGACCGCTCAAGCCCCGAATTTATAGCTTTGCGCAAAACCATCCTCGCCGAATTTTTTGAAGATACGCCGTAGCGTTATCCGCTCAGCACGGCGCAACGTCCAACAGCGCTCTATGAAGCGAAGGCGCGTCCCGTTGCGGAATGCCTCGCTGTTTAGATTGGTCGGAGTTGATCATCATGTCTGATGCCCTAGCTGTTGAAACGACGCCACTGAAGACAAATACCTGTGCCACGCCCACTGCTGTTTGGGCTGCGAGAATTATGAGGCGTCCGACTTCTACAGCAATGGGAAGAACATGAGGCAATACAAGGTATCCCGCTATGCCACTGGCAAATCCAAAACCAAAGCCTCCGACGACGGAATTTATGGTAGCTTTTTTAGTCGTAATTTTTCCAGCCGTATAGTCGAAGTATTCGGGAGAAGAATTTCCAAGAAATCCCTTAGCTCCATTATCAAAGCGATAAACGAGGTAACTCCCAATGACTCCGGAAGCCCCCAAAGCAATCGCGATAGAGTTTATGCCAAAAAGAGAATCGGTTTGCAAAAAAGAAAGTACCGAATAAATGCTATGTGCTGTGACTGCAGAAATTAATCCTGTTCCAGACAAAGCTTGAGAACAGCCATCATCAGAACTGTCCCCACCAGAACACCTCCCTCCTCTCTCCTTACACTCGCCTTCACCTCGACCTCGATCTTCGAAAAAGAACGACTGATTATTAGAGGATTGTTGTGAAAAAAGGCGGCCGGACGACGAAGATGACCCCTCATCATCTGACCCCCAATAAAAAGGATTTCGGGTGCCGTGGGGGTTACTATACTTCGAAGATCCATTAGCACCTATTGAACCATACCCGTTATCATTTCTAGCCGGATGCCTTAGATGATCCGGTATATCATTTGTACTCATTTAATCCCCTCCCCCTATATGAACTTCTCATAAACGCTTTCTATATTGGTTCATAATACCGCCTCTCATTTCTTTTAGGGGCTGATGTAGCTAAGGCTGTTTAATTTCGGAACGATACCAAGATTTGAGCTGATTTAACAGGGCTTTGTGGCTGCCTCCGTTGAACCGCCACTCACACTCTTTCAAAAACCAGAAAAAACTGT
>Ga0265297_10008246_pt1 | contig 13992 bp, 16 predicted proteins | sample Munlanlwell13791_FD_192502 | JGI IMG/M metagenome (GOLD analysis project Ga0265297, IMG submission 192502) | Leachate microbial communities from a municipal landfill in Southern Ontario, Canada - Leachate well 137-91 | ecosystem: Engineered > Solid waste > Landfill > Unclassified | place... | reverse complement strand
GCGTCCGAGACCGACGGCAAGCTCGTGTTCGTCATCGAGGACGGCGACTCGCTCGTGGTCAAAAGAAAGGGCGAGACCCTCAGCCGGATCGCGGCGGTGCTCAACTTGACCGACGGGATGCTTGGCGCCGCGCTCGACCTTCGGATGATCGTGACGACCAACGCGCGCAAGGACGACCTTGACCCCGCGATCGTCCGCAAGCGCCGGCTGCTCGAGCGTATCGAGATCACGAGTCTGCCGCTGTTGAGCGCGCTCGCAGCGCTGCAAAAGCTCTCGCCGGGGGCGAGGATGCCGGCCGAGTGGCAAGGACCGGTCGCGCTTTGCGACGTCTACGACGCCGCGTGGAATGCGGGCTGGCGCCCTGACAAGCCCGCCTGCGTCGCCGAGCCCGAACAAGAGCCCCGAGACCTCATCGAGAGCTGCGATTTCGAGGGCTTGATGGATGGAGAACCCGAATGACCAGCGAATCGTACGTATGGATGGGCCAGCCGGCCGTTTCATTGGGGGCCGTGTTCGTCAAGGGCGCGGACTTGACCACGCCCGTGGCCGAGGGCGAGGCGAGCGCGCGGGTCGAGCGCGTGTACGGCCTTGCGAGGATCGACACGACGTCGGTCGACGACGACGGCGAAGAGCAGACCGAGGGCACTACCGTAACGCCACTGGTCGACGACGACATTGGGGGGTTCACCGGAGCCTGCACGCTCGACGAGTACATCGGCTACGTCGAGCTTCCCGTCGATTTCAGCGGCGAGCTTCCCCAGCAGCTCGCCATCTCGCCGGATGCCGAAGAGCCGACCCAGATCTTGACCGCGTCGGGCCTGGCGCTCGGCGCGCGCGTCAAGGCGCTCATCGCGAGGCACAACAAACGTTGCTCCGGAATCGAAACCCTGAAGCCTGTGGGCCGAGTGATCGACTTCCGCCAGCGCGACGACGCGAAAACCCAACCCGCACCACCACCAGAGGAAAAAGTCGATGGACCAGAAGACCAAGGTACTTGAAGCGCTGGCAGCCGCGTACGAGGCTGCCCAAGGATCGTTTCTCGGGTTGGCGATCCTCGAGACCGTGGCGGCAGCCTGCGTCAACGGCCAGATTTCGGCGCGGATCGGGTTCAACGACGACGGTAGCCAGAACCTTTTCTGCGCGAACAAGGAGCTATGCGACCTCATGGGGGCCTCGATCCGTGACAAGCACGTGCGCCTTTCCTACGTGCCCCCGATGTCCCCGTCGGACTTCTGCAAGGTGCTGCGGACGCCCGGGCTCATCGAGACCCTGACGCAGCCCCAGACGCCGGGCTCGCCCGCTGACGCCTACGACGACAGGACGCCGCAAGGCTGGTCGCCCTCGCGCGCGCGCCAGGTGGTCGAGCAGCTAGCCTGGGAGACCCAAGGCATGCAAAGCACGATGCTCAACGCCGCGCTCGAGGAGATCGACGCCGCGTCGACCGAAGCACGCTTCCGGGTACTGCTCAACGAAGCGCTTGGCTGGAAAGCGGACAAGCTCGATCTGGCGGTGGCCCTGGTGCAAGGCGATGGCGCTATTTGCGACGAGTGCGCCGCGCTCTTGCCCGGTCCACCGACGCTGCGGGCGGTGGACTAAAACGAGGCGGCCATGGAGAAAATCGACACGAAAGTTCCCTCGCTCGACGCCATCAACCCTGCCGTCTCGGGCAGGGTCAGGATCGCCTCGCACATCGGCGGTCTGCTCGATTGGACGGGGATCTTCGCCTGCAGGATCCACGTGCTGCCCGAAGCGACGCAGCTCATTCTGTTTCGCAGCGCCTTGTCGGAACCGGAAGTGCACAGGCAGATGCTCATGTGCATGCAGAGCGCAGGGATGCTTCCGCCCCGAAGCCTTGGCGCCATCGTCCTCGGCGTGTCCGGCGTAGACGCCGCGATCACCGACAAGCTCACGTTCGGTGAAGCGGGCCTCGTCGCGCGGTGCATTCAGGACGCGCTGGTGACCGCTGGGCAGCCTGCCCAGGGGCGGGTGCCGTTCTTCGTGCCGACTGCTTTGGGTGATCGGGTGGATGTCAACCAGTACGGGCCCAACTAGGCCAAGAGGTCGTCATGAGCGCAGATCCGTACCGCATACCTGGGATTTTAGGCCGGCTGTTTCGACCGATTCAGGAAATGTCGATCGTCAGGTTGTGCTGGTTCGCCGCTATACTGATTGTCACGGTGTTTTCTCTCGGGAAGTCCGCAGAGGGAATCATTCGAGCGATCAAAGAGCCGCCGCAGGTCTCTTCCCCTGCTGGGCCCGTGGAGGAGCCCTGTTACGACACCGTGGCAGGGATAGGTTTAGGGAGCGAGACCTGTGCCCACCCAATGCAGGTGGGCAGTATTCATGGCGGCTGGTTTCGGTGTACCTGCCCAAGACCCGGTGCGACCGACGCTGGTTCGACTGCGCCAGCGAAGGACGGTGATCCGTGAGTCAGAGATTCGACGGCAGGAGCGGCAAAAAGCCTCAAGCAGAGGCGCGCCGGCACGTCTACAGATCGTTGGTGTGCTTGATAGACGACTACGGCGGCGCGATAGTGGGGGACATCGACGACCCTTTCGACAGGCGGCGTCTGGACAAGGCCATCGCTGCTGTCCGCAAGGAGTTGCAGAAGAAGGCTGACTACTGAGCAGGGACGGAACCTGCAAGGAGGACACGGGTGAAGAAGAGAGATCGCAAAAAGAGGCTCCGCAAGCGACTCGAAAGGATCAGCCAAGCTGGCAAGGGCAAGCCAGAGTCCACGCCGCCCTCGACCGATCCGACTCCGGCCGGGCTTCGCTTCGAGGTCATCCCCTGCGTCGTCACCGCTGACGACGTCATCGACTGCGAGTTTTTGTCCAATCTCCCATCGACCGACCCCGAGCCATGAAAGAGCGATGGGCAAAGACCTAGTACACCAGCCAAGCGCCGAGCTTTCGACAGAGCTTGCCGACCTCGTTCGCAAGGCTGAGGACCTCGCTGCGAAGGCGCGCAGCGAAAACACGCGGCGAGCGTACCGATCGGACTGGAAAAAGTTCGCCGGCTGGTGTGAAGGTCACGGTCTCGAGGCGATGCCCGCGTCGCCAATGACCGTGATAGCCTTTCTGTCGGACATGGCGCCGGGCCACACTGCCTCGACGATCGAGCGCTACACGGCCACGATCACCAAGGCTCACAAGGTGGCAGGCCACCCGAGCCCCCTTTCCGATCCAGGCGTGCAGGAGGTGCTCAGCGGGATTCGAAAGACTCGCGGGATGCTCCCCGCCCAAAAGCGCGCGGCGGTGCTGCCCATCCTACGCAAGATGTGCGCAACGTGCCCGCAAGATACGCTGCGCGGCGTTCGCGATCGTGCCGTGCTCTTGGTTGGCTGGGCGGGCGCGTTTCGCCGCAGCGAGATCGTGCTCATCCGCGTCGAGGATCTCAAGTTCGTCGACGAAGGCGTCATGGTCGCCGTCCCAAGGAGCAAGACGGACCAGGAAGGCCGCGGGCAGGTGGTCGCGATCCCGTACGGGTCCGATCCTCGGACGTGTCCCGTGCGCACGCTCAAGCGCTGGCTCGAGCTGTCCGCCATCACCACCGGTCCGGTGTTTCGCCCTATCCTGCGGGGCAAGCCCTCGCGGGCCCGCTCACCGGAGAAAGACGGTGGCAAGCTCATCTCGAGGATCGTCAAGCGGGCCGCGAGGCGAGCAGGCCTTGACCCGGCGGCGTTCGGCGGCCACTCGCTGCGATCGGGCCTGGCGACGCAAGCGGCCGACGCGGGCAAGCCCGACAGGTCCATCATGCGCCACGGCCGCTGGCGCGACCGAAGAACCCTGGACAAGTACGTCCGGGAAGCGAAGGCATGGAAAGACAACGCAGCACAGGGGATCGGTTTGTGATCTTCCCCTAGGAGAGGATGATGCAAGAGCAAGAGCAAGAGCAACAGCAAGAACGACCGAAGCGCAAGGCCAACCCGAAGCAACTCGCCGCGCTCGCCAAGGGGCGAGACAGGGCCAATGCCGAGCGCGCCCGCGGCCAGACCAAGGGGGCCAGCCAACCGCCCAAGGATGGCTCAAAAAGCCCTCGCAGGGGGCGACCACCCGGCAGCAAGAACAAGAAGCGGGACGTGGCTCCTAGCCCCCCTGCCGCCGCAGCGCTGCCTGAACTGTTCCCCAAGCCCGACGCCGCCGCGCCCTCGCCGGCGCCCGCCCCCGAGCCGCCGCGCGTCGCCCGGATGGTCACGGGGTCGAGCATCCTGTTCCCCAAGCCGGATGCCGCGGCGCCGCCGCAAGAAACGCCCGCCCCCGAGCCGCCGCGCGTCGCCCGGATGGTCACGGGGTCGAGCATCCTGTTCCCCAAGCAGCCCAAGGTTGACAGCGTGGCGCCGGCCCCGAGCGCGAAGGCCGATCCGCAGCCGGCCGCGACGCCGCCTGTTGATCCCAGCAAGTTCACGGTGGTCTCGGGCACGGTCGTCCATTTCACGGGCGAGGCAGACGACTGCCACATGCATGCGCAAGTCCTTCGCAAACGCCACGGCAAGACGGACGTCCAGGTCTTCGACCCGCTTGGGAACGAGGTCGCTGACGAGCTGGCCGCGGCCAGGCAATCGCGCATCGACAGAAACTGGCGTGTGCAGATCCAGCACGGCGCGGCCGTTCGGGAGATCTTCAAGGGCCGTGAAGACGAAGCCCGGAAAGCGTACGCCGATCAGAAGGAGGTGCCAGGCACCGTTGTGCTCATGGACGGCCACGGCTTTTCGATGGCCCAGCAAAACCGAGCCATGTTCCGAACGGTCGCCAGGTTCGACGGAGACGGGCTCGAGCACGACGATCAGTCCTACCGAAAGATGCTCGACGATGGCCTTCACCCTGCGTCCACAGCTGCGCCGAGCTGCAACGCTTCGGCTGGTCCGTCGCAAGAGCCACCCGCCATCGAGCATGCCTTCCGAAAAGCGGTGGAGTTGGAACAAGAGGCCCGCCGCGTCTCGGTGGCCCACGACGGCAAGCGCTTCACCGCGTCGACCGAGCCTATCACCACCGGCGAGGTGGGGCCCCTCGCCGACGAGATCGCGCGTACGCAGAGCGCCATCTCGCACCTGTCGATGAGCTGCGAGCTTTTGCGGGTGCACCTTGACCGGCTACGGGCCCGCGTGTTCGAGGCCGGGGCCGCGAACCCACATTCTGCGGCGGTCAGGATCGCAGCCGAGGGCTTCGCCATCCTGGCTGGCGGCGGCTCGTCGTGAGGCGCCCGCGCAAGCGCTCCGTGGCTGGCAAACCATCGCGCCGCCGCCGCAACGCCCTTGTCGACGGGTGGGTTTGCCCCAAGTGCGGGCAGGTTGCCGCCCGTCACGGACGGGGTGGGGCGCGCGCGTGCCATGGGGGAGACGGGCCCTTCGCGGGCTGCCGAGGCCTCGAGTGCGAGTGCACGGACGGCAAGTGCTACTCGAAGAAGTCGTGGGGGCTAGGTTGGAGACGTAGCCCATGCCCAAACGCCGTCTGCCACCACTGCGGGTGGAAGGGCACGGTCCGCAGCCGCGACTTCGAGCGCGCCTACGGGCTCTCACGCTGCCCGAAGTCGAGCACGGGCTGGCACCATCCGGTGCTTCGGGTCGTGCCGAACACCAGACCCAACTCGCTCGCACTCATCTGCGTTTGCAGCGAATGCGGCCGCAAGGGCACATCCACGCTCGATCCCATCGCTGACATCCTGTGGCTCGCCGGTGACGAGCCGGAGTCACGGACCGAAACGTGACCCCGTAGGAAACGCGGCGCCTCCGTGGTATCCTCGCCACATGGCAAAGAGGAAGTCATCTTTTTCGACGACCACCTACGTTGACGTCGAGCAGACCAGGGCGCCGATCGCGATCTGGCCGGCCAACCTGCGCTCGCAGCTCGGCTACCTGCAGAAGCGCTACAACATCGACCCGAACGCGGCCAGGGCGTGGTACCGCTGGCGCTACGACCAGGGCGCATGGATGTACATTCTCTTCCTGCCGGAAGACGACTACGCGGTGATTCAGCTGGGGCCGGGCTCGAGCGTCATCGTCGAGGGCGTGGACAGCCCCGAGGTTGCTCTCAAGAGCCTGCTGGCGGCAAGCGCGAAGCTCGGCGCCGCCGGCGGCAGGTACACCGCGCGGCCCAAGAGCGTGACGCGGCTCAAGAAGCAGCCTTCCGACTGATCCCAGGCGGTCACTGCGCGCCGATGTCAGCCCACTTCGAGGCTGATAGACAGGTCGGCGCCAGCGAACCCGACGCCATCCGCATCCACGGCAGTGACACGGAATGACACGCGCGAGGTTGGAGCAACCCGGACGCGATGGGCAGGGTTCGTGTCGCTCGCCACCTGCAATGCGTCGTTCAGGGCGCACGTCAGCGCGGTGGCTACGCCGTCAACGAGCACGGTGATGGTCACGGTGTCGGCGACGACGTCCGTTGGCGTTCCGAGGTACGCTTGCAGGTTTCCCAGCACCGCGTTTTGGTTGACGATGCTGGGCACCTCTGTCGGGTTGGCCGTCAGATCCTGCAGAGCAAAGTTCGTCGCCCCAGGGCCCACAGCCGATGGGATTACCCCTTTGACTCCAACGGTGAATACCGTCGACACGCCACCGGTTAGGTTGCCCGTGTTGCTGTTGGCTGCCAGAACACGGCTGCCGGTGTGGGGGTTCACGTACGGCACTTGTGCCCACGTCATGGTCGTCGGGGTGCCGCCCGTCATCGAAATGTTTGCGCCCCCTGTCACAAGCGTGTTGGTGTCGGACGGGTCGAGGATTGCGGTTGCGTCTGCCGCAAGCGAGATCCCAATTCCGGTAATGTCCCCGATGATCCTACCACTAGTATAGAACTTTCCTCCGGTATAAACACTTATACCGGGCGACATCGCGCCGAACAAGCCGACGATGGCCCCCCCCACCGCTTCGAACGTCGACCCCTGGTACACAAGCAACGTTGAAAACGGGTTCGGCACAGGGAAGCTGGCGTCAATCAACAAGTCAAAGAACGACCTGAGTGAGGCGAATATCTCCAATTTGTGGTAGACACCACCATACAGGTACGATTCCGTCTGCAGGACAGCGACGTTTCCCGAACAATTTTTGATAGACACCAGCCATCTCATGAACTTGAATGCGTCTGCCCGCATATGGTATGTTTCGCCATAGGAACCGACGAACTCAGTAAAGCTGTCCGCGTCCCATGATGCGACGTACAAAGAGTCGAGTACAATCGAAGGGTACGTGGTCGGCGCGTAGGTCTGACCAAACTCCAGTACGGAGATATGGACTTCGGGCAGCGTGTAGACCTGCGCCGTGTCACCCGGCGCGGGATTGGGTGTGGCGACAGGGAACGCGCCCAGCGCCCCTGAGAGGATTGCCCCAACACGAGCTGCGCTAGCACCCAAATCCGACGATATCCAGGTGAATCCGCCTATGGCAGCCCCAGTCGTGAAGGTGATCAGCCACCCCACGTGGTCAGCGACGGTCCACCCGTCGAGTTCGATCGTCCCAGGGTTATTGGCGCCGCCAGCTCCGACGTCCTTCGTGAAGGCAACGACATCGGCTTCCAGCGCCAGCGTGGGAACGCCACGTAGCAGCAGCCTGGCGTTCTCATTCCCCTGGCACTGCAAGTTCAGGACGTCGGTGGGCAAGCAGTCCTCCTCGACCCACACGGTCGTTACCTGTTCGAGCGTCATGTGCTGGACGCGTCGCCCGAACTCCGACAGGGTTGCAAGTGCCGTCCCAGTGGTCAGACCGGTGTTCTCGTCGTCGCCCGTGGTCGCGTTGATGTACCACGTTGCCTGCAGGGCCCAGTACGGGTCGTTCTGCGCCTGCCGGATCCAGTTGCCGCCGCCAAGAGCGGCGACGACCGTGATCCCGTCGGCCGCGAGCACGCTGGCCGTGTCCAAGATGAACGTTGCCCGCAGCGTGCGCACGTACCGCGCGCTGCCGTTGCCCATGTTCGCGAGCGCAGCAAGCTCCGCGAGATCCGCGACGCTATCCCAAGCGATGATCGCGAAGATCGCGACCAGTAGATCCTGAAGACGGCGCCACAGGACGGTCAGGTGACTCCACTGCTTGCTGCCCTTCCACGTGCCTTCGAGCTTGTGCCATTCCATGAAGTGTTCCTCCGGTCGTGCGTTCGATCATACTTCACGGCAGACCGGAGCGGAAGCTCGACGTTCGGACCCCTGATCAAGGCAGCGAGGCCGCAAGCTTGTCGTACACGGGCCAGCGGTTGAACCATACGCCGACGTCGACCTTGCTCTGCCTCCACAGCGGCGCCCAATCGCTCGAGATCGGCACCGTGAACCCCTGGTCGAGATAGAAGCCGAGGGCATGGGCAAGCTCGGGCATCGTGGGGCTCTTGGCAAGCCTTCGGAGCTGGAACCGGTAGCCCATGAGCCGCAAAGCGGCCTTCGCCTCATCCGAAGACGCGTTTCCGTAGGACCAGGCGCCAAGATTCTCGCGCGGCGCGAAGATGCGCGCCGCCTCGGCGTCGCCTGCCTCGAGCGCCCGAGAGAGCAGCTCGGGGCTGCCGCGGGCAAGGCTGACGAAGCTGTCGGCGAGCAGCATGCCCGCGGACGTCAGGGCATCGAGGATCTCGAAGCAGTCGGTGCCGTGCTTCTCGGTCCACTGTGCCTTCATCCGGGCCTGCTCGGTGCGGACGCGTGCGCGCTCGACGTCATCGTCGACGAACAGTAGGTCGACGAGCCGATCGCGCGGCATCGCCGGCTGGCTGCGGACAAAATCGCGGTACGTGGGCATCTCAGCTGCGCGGCGCCACACGAGCCACAGCGGGCCCGCGGGGGAATCTACGCGCAGCTGGTCGGCGTAGTAGGCGACCCCTTGCGGAAGCTCCCGGTGCGCTTGGTTCAGCCTGCCCTCGATGCGCGTCTGGGCCCGGGCGAAGAACGCCTCGGAGCCTTCGATGGACACCTTGCAGACCCAGTCGCGGCTCGAGGGCACGGGCATGACGCAACCGAACGCGCCGCAGCCGAAGACCTCGGAACCGTCCGGGATCGCGTTGTGGCTGGTACCGCGTCCCACGGTCACGCGTTTGGCCTCGTGAAGGGCCCAGAGCACCCAAGGTGGAGCTTCGGAGTGTGCTGTCATGCCCGGTAGGGTACCACGGAGGGCCTGCGCTTGGACAGAGATCGGCTTGGTGACTACCTGATGGCGAGCCGAGAGACGTCACTCAAATAGCTTGGAGGGCTGGGCAGGTGGAGGTCTGATCGCCAGCGTCAAGCCGCAGCGTAACGAAAACATTTAGCCAGATCTCCTTGCCAAGCCACCTGGTTATGCTCACGCTGCCTCGGCACTTCTAGCGTGGTGGCCATGGGCCGGGGGACCGCCTTCACCCCGGGCCGGGACTGTGGCGAAACGGCTTTGTGCTTGCAGCGGGCCAAAGCCCGATCTGCTTCGTTGCGCGCGCGATCGAGTGCTAGGCCGCCTAGTCTGCTGAGCCGCGGCGCCCATGAAATGTGAGACCCCGTTGCCCTTGTATGAGGACGGGGTGATCGTCTCCGCATGGCGATCGAACTCAATGAGCAGATTTTCAGGATCGTGACCGAAGAGACCGTGGGAGAGCTTCGCAGCGCGAAGCAAGGCGCGGTCTACCCTTTCACGAAACGGCAGGTCTACACCAAGGGGGCGCTATTGCCCATGCCGGATGGGGTGCCGCGAGAGCCCCTGCAGATCGTGGACATCCACGAGATGAACCCTGGCGATGGCAGCGAGGTGTTCTTCATGGTCTTCTCGCTACTGCTCAAGGATTCCGTACCGCCGCCGCCTCCCGGCCAGCAGTACACCCCTGAGATGCTCGACCGCGGGACGATCACATACCTGCCGGGGACGCAGGTCGTTCGCAAGGAGACGATGGTCAAGGGCACTGACATGCTCCAGTTCCTGCTGGAGATGCAGAAGGAAGAAGAGGAAGGCGGCGAAGACGACGAAGACGAAGCCGCCCCGGCCCCGGTGGAGGTGACTGCCGAAGTGGTGCCCGCTGCTCCCCCGTCGCCGGTCTTCTCGCCGATGCAGGTCGGGCTGAGGCCGGTCTCGATCCTTGGGCAGCCAGCGGCGCCGCAACAGCAGATGGTCGCCGTGGATCTGCCGCCAGCGATTGCAGCGTTCGCGAGCCAACAGGGAGGCGGAAATGCCCAAGGCAGCGGGCAGTAACAACGTCACCAAGCGGAGCATCGGGATTTCGCTGTCGAAGGACGCGATCCGGATGCTCGACGAGATCTCGCTGTCCGAGGGCGGCGTCTACCGCTCGCAGCTGGTCGAGGCGTCGGTGCGGATGTACTACCGCCACTGGGTCAGCTCGACCTGCAACCGGTCACGCGTGCTGCCTCGCGCCAAGCGCGCGGCGATGACGCCTGCGCAACGGGCCGCGGTCAAGTCCGTGCGAAAGCACCAGAAGAAGTAGGGGCGGCCATGAACGATAGCCAGCCAAAGAAGAGAAAGTCCTCGCTCGAGCGGGCGTGGTCCGTCTTTCGCCGCATGGTCGAGGGCAAAGCCGACTGCGTCGTGGTCTTTCGCCTGACGGCGCAGGAGGATGGCAGCTGGCACACCGAATGGGCAGCGCGCCACTGGCTGCCCGACGTGCCCCCCCGCAAGCTGCCGCCAGGGGTGCCGGGCGCGATCATGCTCAGCATCACGACAGACACCGCAGCCCACAGCCTTGGCGGCACGGCTGGATCGGCAGCTGGTAAGTTCCTGCAAGGACTCGGCGAAAAAATAGTCGGCGAGATCCGAGGAGAACGTCGAACATGAACGCAAGGATCACCTTCCAGGTCCAAATAACGACCCTGCCAGCCGCAGAGGTCATCGCCCGCATGCAGGCGGTCAATCTCACCGCGGACGTCCAGGCGTACCAGGCCGCATACCTGTTCAATAACGATGGCACTCCGATGCTGACCGTATGCGACGACAGCACGGTCGAGAACCCTGCCGGAAGCGGCACGTTCGAGCGGACCGTGAAGCTCGCGTATTCAGCGGAGTTCGTCGCAGCGTTCCCCACCAATGCTGACCGGAGCAAGGTCCTGTCGCAGTTCGGCATCGGGATGCTGCGCCAGCAGATGCGCGCGATCGTCACGGTTTCCGATGCTGACTACTCGGCAGCTGACTGCCCCTGAAAGGCGCGTCCATGGCGAAGCCACGTAAGCCACTGTCCCCTGAGCAGCTCGCCAACCTCGAGCTGGGCCGGCGCAAGATGAAGCAAGCGCGAGTCGCTCAAGCTGCGGCCCCCGCCCCCGACGAGGACGACGAAGACGAAGACGACATCCCGTCGGATGACGACGACGACCAACCGGGACAACAAGACGATGCGCCCCCCGTGCCGACCCAGCAGGCATTCGGCCCGCGCAACCCGCCACCTGACGGCGCCATGATGACGCCCGAGCAGATCGTAGCAATGGGCGGTGCGGATCCGGAGACGCTCGCCCTCAACCACCGCGTGAGCGAAGTCATCAGGAGAAAGCAGATGGGCGATCGTAACGTTCCCTGGAACGAGAAGGGGCCTATCTACTACGACGGGATCTGCCAGGTCTGGCTGCCCCGCTGCAACGAGAACACCCTGAAGGTGCACATCAACATCACCTCGCCGCGGGAAGCAAAGCTCGAGGTGTTGCCGCTCAAGAGCCTTCCGGACTACGCCGCGCTCTTCAACTACATCAAGAGCGAGCTGTGGACTGGCGAGCGCTGCAGGTTCGAGTGGTTCATCTTCAAGGACGGCACCCAACGGCTAGGAAGGGACTTCATCCCATTCGAACACGACCCCCGGCGCGTCGCCGAATTCGAGCGGCGAAACCCCAAGGAAGAGCCTGCGGGCGCGCAGCAACAGCAACAGCAACAACAGCAGCAACAGTCCATGCCCTACGGGTCCCCTGGACAGTACGGCCCCCAGGCCCCGGCGCCAGGGTATCCACCGATGCAGCAACAACCACCGATGCCCCCGCAGGGCTACGCGCCTGCGTACGGCCAGCAGCCGGGGATCTACGGGCAGCCGGGCGGTCAGCAGCCACCCTACCCCTATGGCTACCCGCAGTACGCGCAGCAGGGCCCGCCCGTGCCTCCCCTTCCGCATCCCGTCAGCGCGCCCCCGCCCGACGCAGCGCTTCCGCCAAGGGAGCGGCCCTACGAAGACCCGCCGCCGCCGCCGCCCCGCAGGCCGCAGAGCCGGCGAGAGCCCGAGCCCGGCTACGACGATGACGAGTACTTCGAGCCGCAAGCCGACGCGGCTCCCCCCATGCGCCGAAGAAGGGTCATGCCTGGCCTTCCTCCGCTCGCACCGGCAGCCGAGCCGGACAGGGCCTGGCGACCGCCCTACGAGCCCGAGCCCCCTCCCGAGCCCGAGCAGAACCCCATGCAAGCGCAATTTTCGGTGCTCGAGCAACGCATGAAGCGACTGACAGACATCGTGGAGCAGAAGATCGCTGGGCGTGACGAGCCTGTCCATGTAGGCGTGTTCGGCGCGGCCGCTTCGGCCGTGCAGCAAGGCGCGTACGCTCCGCAGCCTGGGTCCCCCGTTCAATCGGCGCCGCCGGCTCAGGGCTACGCGCCGCAGCAGCCGCCACCAGGGTACGGGCAGCAGCCCCCATGGCAGGGCTACCCCCAGTATCCTCCGTATCAGCCACCCCCCCCGCCGCCCCAGCAGCACAATCCGGACGAGTTCCGGATTGTGCAGGAGTTCTCGCGCGACCTCGCGGTGATCCACGGGCAGATCCAGGGGATGCAGGAAGCAATGCGCAGCCAGCAAAGGCCTGCGCCGCCTGCGCCTGACCCGGCCGGCTTCGGCCACCCGTACGGGATGGTCGGCGCGCCAATGCACATGGGAGCCCAGGCCCAACCTGCCGCCCCGCCACCCGCCGCGCCGGTGCCTGCGCCGATGCCGGCGGAGCCGCCGCGATCCCCGCACGACGCGTTCCGCGGCCAGATCCAAGAGGTCGTGGGTACGCTGGGTGTCATGCGAAGGGCCATGGAGGAACTCGGCTTTCGAGCGGATCAGCAACAACCGCAGCCGCAAGTCCCGCAGCAACCCGCAGTGGCTGCGCAGCCGCAACCAGCGGCCCAGCAGCCGCAGCCAGAGCAGGGGCCCGTTGCCTCCGCGGTCAGCGCTGCAGGCAGTCTACTCGGCGCGGCGCAGTTCGCTGGTAGGATGGCCGCTTCGCAGCCCGCGGCGCCAGCCCCAGCAGCCGCAGCCCCAGCCCCAGCAGCCGCAGCGCCGGCTCAAGAGGCTGAGCCGCCTTCCCCGATCAACATGATCCCCGCGGGACCCTGGCGGATCGCTACGGGAGCAGACCACAAGCCCCTCGACCCCGTCAGCCAGCTCGTGTTCAACATCGACAATCTGCAGAAATTCGCTACTGAGGCCTACGATAGGTACGAGGCCGCGCGCAGGCGCGGCGACGGCGAAGCCAAGCTCGAGGCCATGCGCCAGGACATGAGGGCGATGGTCGCCGACATGCACGCCAACCAGCAGCACATCATGCGGATGCAGCGCGAGCTGGAAGAGGCACGCATGTACGGCGCGCAATTGCGTGACATGGCCCCAGCGTACTACGATCCGTATCAATACGGCCAGCCTCCGGGACAAGCTGGCCCACCGCCTCCGGGATACCCCGGCGCAGCGCCTCCGCCTCCGCAATACGGGCCGCCTCCGCCTACGGGACAACCTGGCCCACCGCCGCCGCAATACGGGCCACCGCAAGGTTCCCCAGGCACCTACGAGCCTCACGGTGGCGGCGTGGCGTACCCGAACCCCTACGGCCCGCCTGCGGGCTTTATGGGCCATCCTGGGGCGGAGCAAGGCCAGCGTGACCCGAGGTTCCAGCCGCCGCCACCGAGCGCCCAGCAGGCAGCCATGGCAGCCGAGCAGATCCGCCAGACCGGATTCCAGGCAGTGCCGGCCCCTGCGCCTGCTCCAGCCCCGCCCCCGCAGCCCGTCATGCACGTGGCTCCCCCGGCCCCGCCCCCGCCTACTCCAACCCCGCAGCCGCAGCCGGCGCCAGCATCACCAGCTGTCGTGGACGCGTCCGCAATGGATG
>Ga0265297_10008245_pt1 | contig 13992 bp, 28 predicted proteins | sample Munlanlwell13791_FD_192502 | JGI IMG/M metagenome (GOLD analysis project Ga0265297, IMG submission 192502) | Leachate microbial communities from a municipal landfill in Southern Ontario, Canada - Leachate well 137-91 | ecosystem: Engineered > Solid waste > Landfill > Unclassified | place... | reverse complement strand
CTATCTAATCAGGCACTAAACATACCTGCGAACCGTTATAGCACATTAAAACGATGCTATAACAGCAAATATGCTTAATGCTGTTACTGCTCCGAATTAACTGTTGTTCTAACTTTGCCATAATTAAATATTTTTCCACCGCACTAAATAACCGTATGATAAGCCATTTGTTTACAGTGAGGGCATTGTAGTTGTGGCGTATCTTCAACATAAAGAGCATACCATTTATGTCCACATATATCGCAACTTACATTATTTTTTATCCATTGCTTACCCTCTAATGTCCTGTAATCCTCTGGAAATTCGTTAATCAGTTGCATATATGTTTTATTCACTGTAAACTCAATCCATTTGTCTGGGGCATCTGGGTAATGACTATTTAACCTTAATGCCTTATCTCCAATTTGAAATCCGTGATTTGTTTCCATCGCTCAAATATTTAATTATTACTGTGTTGTTTCAATTCAAATTCTGTGTTGCACTAAGCATATTTGCAGCCGTTATAGGTAAGGCTAAGAAATATCACCCATATCATCGTAAATCCTTTTTAAGTAGTCAATCAAACATCCAAGATTAAATTTATCCAAATGAAAATACTCTTGTGCATCTCCGTCAACTTGTTCATCGCACATAGTCAGTAATTTATCTTTGTATGAAAAGGTAAATCCAACTAAATCTTTTTCCCTTCCTGCACTATCGGGAAATACTCTCATATTGTTTTGTTCTCTTTGGTCGTTTTCTAAAATTAATTCAGAGTTCATTTGATTTTTCATTTTATTTAAGTTTGTGAGAAGCCCTACCTATAACAGCACATAGGCAATATGGCGGGGTTCTCGGTTAATATTAAGTTTTGTTTTTCAGTTCAATTATAGTGCTTACAGATAGTTTAGCGTTTAAAAATCCGCCACATCGCCTATCTGCAAACCGTTACCAACCATGCTAAGGTGCTGGCTTCTCACGTAGATACTTCATTAAATTATCAATCGCTTTTTTCGGATAGACATTAGAGTTCATAATGTATCCATCAAAGGAACTTCCGTCACGCCCTAATGGATGGCAGTAAAATTCAATAGTTCCATCAGGTAGTGGAGTTGCTACCATTCTAAACTCGTTTCCTTTTTCAAGGTTGTTCCTTAAAAAACTCTCAAAAATAATTTCTGGCAATAAAGCACGGTTGGTAACATTTGCTATATGCAATGCCCTTTTCCTTGGTTTTAAATTTTGTAAGTGTTTCATAATTTATATCGTTTTTATAATAAATCCGTAAGCGTGACAACGGGCACTGCACATAGCAAAATCTCGTTATGCCCCATAAAAAGACGGTACGTATCCACCTTGGTAGCATCCGACAACAGGAACCATATTGTCGCCTTTAATATCAACCCCCTCGATAGATGAAATTGATTTATACCAAGTTTTTTCATATTGCTTGTCAATTTTTGATAACTCAACAAGTAAATGAAAGCCTCCTCTTGTTTGTAAAAAATGCAAACAGTCTTCATTTATAAGTTCAATTGCTTTATTTCTTACAATTTCCAACTCAACACCATCAAAATCAATGTCAAAATACACTTTTCGGCTACAAGCCTTTTGTATTTCGCTCATTAATTCTTGATGTGGGTTATATCCACCATAGGGCCTTGTAATCAGTTCGGCAAGTTTTATTAATCCATTCTTTGCAGCTTTTTCATAGCTTCTTGGATTTGGGTTAATATAAATTGCAAGTGCTTCCTGTGGTATCGGGTTGTGTTTTTGAAAATAACTACCAACCTCACATTCCAATTGCTGTATTTTTTCAAACAAAAACTCTTTAGTTGAAGTAAATCTTTTTATTTGTTGTTTTTCCGAACTAATATGGGCAGCATCTTTGCAATATTTTGAACGTGCAAAAAGGCAACAATAATAAGCCTCTCCATTTTGCAATTCAGGAAGCCAGTCAATAAATTTGAGTAGTTTTTCTTTGTCTTTAATAATTTGATAATTCATTGTATTTTAGATTAATAAGTTAAACAATTACGGGGCATAACACCGTATATAAAACATGGCTTGATAGGTTCGTGATAACTTGAAACATTTGAGCAAAGCCACGTTTCATATACGAACCGTTAGCAACAAGCATCAGAACGGGTCTGGTACTTTTGGACAATCTGGCAATTCACACCAAGCGTAAATATATTCAGGAACTCCCAAAGTAGAATCATTAGCATAACAATCTTTCATGTAATCCCTTGTTTCAAATGAGCCAATCCATTTTGTTCCGTTCCAAAATCCTTGTATAGGTTTAGCATCATATTTATAAGCAATCAAAACCTCTTTGTTTTTTTCTGGTAACTCTGGTAAATAATGCCAGTTGCTAACAACAGGTATATTTAATGCCTGTGTTTCTGCGTTATTCAAGTTCTGTTCTTTTTTCATCGTTATTTGTATTTTGAAAGGTTGTACTATCTAATCAGGCACTAAACATACCTGCGAACCGTTATAGGGCATTTAAAGAAGGAAATTTCTTCTTCAATCGCTCTATTTGATAATCTTTCAATTTACGTTCTTTAATTAATCTTTTTGCAGTTTCTTCTGATATTGGTGAAAAATCATCATCACCATGTCCTGCAAGGCATCCGCCAATATAATTTATCACACAATCATCACAACTACCTGAACAATCACTAAACATTTTCATAATTTTTAAATTATACGCAAATAAATTAAACCCCACCCGCCTTAGTTTCGTTGTTCTTTTTAGCACTTTCAATAAGCGTGTTCATTCCAGCACTTAGTTGTTCAAATGTTTGTAATTGTGAAACCAATAATTGAAGGTCGCCAATCATCGCATTTACTCCATCCAAAGAAGTAAATATTCTAAATTCCCCAAGTTCATGCCCTTTCATTATTTCACCTTTTTTATTCACTTCATACTTTGGCTCTGAACTTAGCAATATAAGTTCCACCTGTGGCTTTAAGTTATTGGTTTCATAATTGATTGAAAAATTCGTGTTACTTCTAAATGTAACTAAGTGCTTTTTTGTTGTTGCCATTTTGTTTTATTTTAAGTTTATAAATTTCAGTTCCAATGCCCACGCTTCGTTTAATTTATCAGCGTATAACAGCACCTTAGCGTCAGTTTTTGGCTATTTAGTTTATCGGTAACTTGAAGCATTCGGTAAGCCAAAAACCGAACGCCAAGCTGCAAAACGTTAGCGACAACCCCGCTAACCAAAGAACGTAATGCAAATATACAACGTATTTATTTACAATGCAACATGTTTAAAAACATATTTTTATTTAATGTATTTTGAAACCCCGTTTATTTTCCGTAAATTGCAATAAAAAATTATGTCTAATCCTATAAATGCCTGTTTGCAGGATATCATCGGTTTAAGCCAGACGCCTTGTGACTGCTGGACTGACAAACCCGAAGACTACAACACCTCTGATAGCGGTCTATTTCTTGATGAATTGCTGCCTTTAAATACATTTACTAACTTAGGCGACTGCGAAGATGCTGATGTTTGGTCATTCATGGAGAATGCCCGTACAGAGGCCACCAAAACAACTTTAAACGCTGTAAAATCGGGACTGTTAAAGCAATACGAATTAGCATACACCACGTTTAAAGGTAAGATAGGCGAGGCAAAGGCGACAAGTTTAATAGGCTTTACAACGGCTTATGCTGGTTTAATAATGCGTTGCAATCCGATAAGGTCAGGCAAAATGAAGATAAATGCCATAGGTACATTTTTTAACGCAACAGGTACAAAGCACGTTTACGTAATGGATAATCTCGGCAATATACATGCTGAATACAATTTAATAACCACCGCAAATACATACGTTAATAACGCACTTAGTACACCGCTTGAACTGCCTTTATACAGCGAAGACACCGCAATATTGCACTATTATATTGTATATGCTGATGACGCTATTAAGCCTTATAACAATACTATTACCTGTGAACATTGCAGCGGCTTTACTCCCTGTTGGTCAACTGGCAACAACTGTTGGCTGCGTCCCGTTAAAAACAATCGTTATTTTTGGGCTAAATATCTGCAGGTTTCCGGCCTTACATTTAACGCCCTTGCTGACCTTTATACAACTGAATTTGGATATAGTAACGCTTTATATGGCCTTACGGTAGATGTTGAAACATGGTGCAATATCGATGACGTTTTCTGTGATAGCACAGTGAACTATGAAGGATCGTTAATACATGGCGCACTTGCTGAAGCAATACGGTTTAAGGCCGCAGAATACACTATCAATAAGATACTGACAACCGATAAATTAACCCGGTCAAAGTTGATTAACCGCGAAAGCCTGATCACATTAAAAGCCTCTTTCTCTGTTGACTTCGACGATAAGGTACAATACATAGCCGACAACCTCGACATATCGGCAACGTCCTGCCTGCAATGTAAAGACTTTTATAAAGCAAAAATAAGCCTTGCCCGGTCATGACATTGCAGAAAACAATCAATAAACTAACGAACGTACAGCCGTTAATGAAAGACTTAGCAACGCACGTACGGGTACGGGTTGCCGCTGCTTTATTAGCAGAGGTTAAACGTCGTGTTCAGTTTACTGGTGTCAATGCAAGGGGTGCAAAATTTAAAGGCTATTCAACACGCCCGGCATTATTGGGTTACTCTGAATATCCGCTAAATAAAAAAGCATATTCGCGTCTAAAGTCGCAGATGAAAAAGATAAACAAGGCTGCAGAAAAGACAGGCGGCGAAAGTTACGGCGGATGGGTAACTATAGATAATCATGCTTTAATGGTTGTTCCTGGAGGTTATAAGGCTATACGAAATGCAGCCGGGTATCAGATAGCTTTTAAAGATTTTACTGTAACTAACGCAATGTGGCGCGGTGTAAAGGTAATTGGAAACCCGGTCATACAGGGAACTAAATTAACGTTTTCTTACGGGGCTACGGATACACTCACGGCGCAAAAGGTATCGGGACATAATAAACGCGAAGGTATCAACATACTTGAGCCAACAGCAAAAGAACTTGAGGCAGTACAGGCCGAAATGGTGCTATTTCTCAAAGACGCAATTAATAAAATGTTCAATGCCCGATAATCCGCAATACATACCTGACTTTGATTTCAGCGAAATGATGCGCGTCATTGACGAGGCAGAGAGAATGAAATTTGAGTTAGAATATTACCGGGCCTTAATACACCAACTTCACCCCGATCTCGTTTTTGAATACCAAATAAAAAAGAATTAATATGCAACGTACAATCTGCGATCTCGTTAAAACAGCAATAGAAACAAGCGGCCTACAGTGGCTTGATGTAGTTTGTGGCATGGTAGAAGAAATAAAGGTTACTAATCAGCAAGGCGACGGAACTGTTATAAAGACTTTGCCGGCTTATCGTTTAGCAGGGCAAACACAATGCGAGGCACACAACGATTATATTTACTGCATACCTGACACGTCTAAAGAAAGCCTGATATACATTGAGGCAGATAATCAAAGTCTAGTATCGTCAACAAGTCGTTACGATGAATATCAGTTGCCGTTGCGCGTTATCTGCTGGACTAATTTAAAGGTCATTAATCAGAACTATTCAGATGCTTCACTTTTAACAGACGAATTGTTGTCTATCATCCCCGATAGTTTAGCAGCGTATAGTCCTTATAATACGATACGCGTTGACGTAACAGACGTTAACCGTGACTTAGGTGTAGTTAATAAATACGATTTTAACGAGGCTGAAAATCAAATGTGGATATATCCCTTTGACTTCTTTGTTATATCCTTGCGCGTTACGTACAGGCGCACACGTGCATGTTCGGGACATAGTTCAATGCTGCCAAGCGGATGTAAGGTTTATTAACGCCAAATAAACCGTCTTAAATAGAAACCAGCTAAGAATATAAAAGGTATCAGCAACCAATACCAAAAGGGTACATACTTAACCTTTGTTTCAATTATCTTTACCTTATCGTTTGCGGTACGATATTTAGTAACAGTAAACGGGACGCGCCTTTCTTTAATCACTACTTTAACCTCGCCTTTTTCCTTAATGATCTTATACACGGGATTGTCAACAATCACTGTGTTAGTAATCGTATCAAGTCCATATATTCTGATTGTATCTGGAGCAACCTCGCCATAAATAACCGTATCAACCTGGCTGTTATCTGTCGTAACTTCCTGCGGACATTTAGCGCATAATTCGTTCTGATGCTTTGCATACCATTTGTAGTGTGAACAGCCCGTAATCAACGGGGTAAATAGGATTAATATAATTGCGTTTCTCATGACTTAATACGAAGTTTAAAGGTCTTTTTATTTGCGTATGTGTAACCCTGCTTTTCTGCTACTTCTAATAATTCAGTTAGCATGGCTGTTGATTGCGATACGTCAATAACACCATCAGAATTTAAGTCTGCATGTGATTTGCCAACAGCAACACACCCCCGCAATTGATGAACATAATTAGCAATATGTATTTTAATACCGTCCCTATTTGGTACGCTTTGAATCCAAAAGTGTTTATACTTTATCTTTGCGCTTTGAGGCACGATAGACACATTATATTCACCTTCTGGTATGCAAGAAATACCTGTTTGATTGTTAATGTCGGGCAGTTCAATAGTCCTTGCAGTAATCAATACATTACCCTTGTCATCGTGAAAGGACATTTCACCAATAGTAACAGCAGCACTATACTGCCTTATTAATTCTGCGTACATTATTTTACTTTCTTTTTTAGCAATGAGAAAAACAACGAACTGTTACCAATGCCAATACCTAACGCAACTATATAAGCGTAAAACACGGGTACATTAACCACGTTGATAACCTTTTCTATTAACGACCAGTCAACAGCCACAGCCATAGCGATAGCTGTAACCACGCTTAAAATAGCAGGGACAAGGGTTGCTTTTTCGGTAAAGAATTGTTTAACAGTACCGGGAAAATGGTATATCTTCAAAAGAAAATATATTACCATGCCGAGAAATAAACCTAAGAAAATCATATTGTTTTGTTTTTAGTTATTTAATGGTGTGCTTTCGTTCATAACGGGATTGTATGCCCGTTGCTCTGGCAGAAACTCAATATAATCCTTCATGCCGTCAACTTTCTGACATAGCTTTTTAAGGACTTTTGTTTGATTATTCTGCCCCTCTTGTATGCTTTGTAGGGCTTCAAGTATTGCTGTGTTTACAGTGTTTTGTTCGTCAACTACTCTATCAACACGCTTATTAGTATTACCGTTGCTCTCGTTATTGGCATTAATAGCCACCCATTGCAGACTGTCTATAGCATGTGATTTCTCCACATTAACAGCATCTATTGATTTCTTTTCAGCATTCTTAGTAATTGAAGCATATGCAAAACCTACTAATGCTATTGATACGGTAATTAAGCCGCCAAGTAAAACCGGCATGTACCATTTTGGCTGTGTTGATTTAGTGTTTCCCATACTATATTAATTTTCCGGTGCTTTCTATTTAAGCGTCTGCCCTGTTGCAAACAACGGCAAAAACAGCAATATGTAAAGTAGTTTTTTCATTGTAAGTCATTTATTAGTTTATTGGCGACCCTTATTCCGCATTGCTCGTATTGAGTTGCGTTCATGTGTAATGTTGTATAAATATCATCAACATCAAAAAGGTATGAATAAGTATCGGTTGCTACATAATTCACCATTGCAGTTCTTACCTCTGTTCTATAAGTATACGCAAGGCTACCATAAGGTTGAATTATATAGAATTTTAAGTTAGATGTTGTATTTGCTCTTAACTTTGTTATTAATGTTCCTAAATTAGCCTGATAATTAGTAGAGCCAGATAATTGTTGCATATCTTTTTCACCCTGAAACCACAGCATCCCTCTTATAGCGTAAGTATAACCATTGTTTTGCATATATGTTTTACAAAGATTAATATACTTAATTAAACTATCCGTTAGTAAACTATCTCCGCTTCCCCAATGTTCCTCTAATCCAGTTGAATTAATTGCATATTTGATTAAAATAACCTTGCGACCATTGCTATTTAATGTCTTACTCATTGCCATATCCCATCCGAATTTGTCTAACCTTGCAGATGCTGGATATTGATTATTATTATCATCACTTGCATTTAATTTCTCAATCTTTGTACCTGTCCACATATAAGTATTATTATAATCTCCCTGATAATCGGATTGCAAATTAACTATATCTTCATATCCCGAAGCGTTAGACTGACCACCTATTATATAAACATCCCATGAATCTGAAGTAATTAAATTATATATATTACGTTGTAGGTCTAAATATCTTACATTTGCAAATCTATCATTTACAGTTAATCCTATTTGAGAATACACACAAGTAGTTATCGTATTATCATTTATTGGATTCGTTCCAGTCCCACCTACCGTAGATACTAACGTCCATAAATTGCCAAACGCACCGCCCTTGATATATATTGTAAAATCTCCATTTAATGCCCTTGTTATTTTTAATTGATAATTAGTTTGTAGTTGCAAATACGCTGGTGCGCTTCGCATAATTACCGATTCTTTAATTAATGCAATTCGCTCATCATTAGTAAATGTAATTCTATATTTCGTATCTGCCATTAATATTAAATCATTTGAAATAATATAATAATTTATTGCATTTGCATCTGCATCTTTATATAAATTAATATACCATTCTCCGTATACCTGATTTGATTCTTTATAAACCGAACCAGTTGTTGTGCATTTTATATAACTATTATAACCAGTTCCGCCATTTGCAAATACTCCTGTTTTCACAGTCCATTGGTTAGCGTTGTTAGGTATCTGCCTGTAACGAGTTGCAATTACTTTCTTATTAAGGGATAAAACCTCTTGCCCCTGTATAAACAACGGCAGAAGGAGTAATATTAATAAAAGTCGTTTCATTAGTTATACCTTAAAGTTAGATAAAATGTTTTCGTTCCCGTATTACATCTATTTTTCAATGTTACAAAAGTACCACCATCTATAAGACAGTAGTCACCATCCGTATCAGCATCATCCCATACTATCGTACCGAATGATAATCCAATTAACGGCACACCAGCGGACGTTACTGTGAATATACAGCGCTCATTACCTCCACTTACAAATATATCTCCCGAAATAGTTTTTGCATCCGGTAAATTATATGTAGCATCTTCGGCGAGTGTAATTGTTATATATGCTTCTGTAAATGTCCCATTACTTACATAAGTAGTGAATACAGTATCAAGCGTTGTGGTCTTATTAGCAAGGTTTCCGGTCAAATTTGCTTGTTCTGTTATACCGTTGGCATAATCACCGTTCAGTCCTAATACTCCAGTTACGTCTACCGTATCCGTTGAGGCGTTGCCTAAGTTTGAATTGCCGTTTACCTCTAAATTAGAATATAACTTTAGCAACGCACCTATACCAACACCACGCGACCCCGTATATGCGACGCTATCGTACATGTGTACGAGTATCGGATTTGTACCGTCATAAGTGTCATAGGTTGTATATATCCGGCTGACAATAGTATCACCGTTAGCAATCTGCCTGACAAGTTTATTACGAAGATCAACCTGTCCGAAACAAAGAACGCTACTGAGAGCCAACAGCGTTACGAGTGTTATTCTTTTCATTGTGAAAGTTTTATTTTGTAAAGCAAAATGTACCTGTTGCACCATCAAGCATGATAAATACCTGGTTTAAAGTTACGGTCTCTGCTGCTACATTACCCTGTACAACGCCATTATTATCGGTAAATGTAAAGAATAGTGTATCAGTATTTAGATTGTGAGTAAAGTAAATACCATCGTGATCAACGCCGTTTACGTTACGGGTTTCAATATTATAATCATCAGTATCGCCACAAGCTGGAGTTACGTCGCTGGGATTGTAAACGCGAAGGTACACGTTACCAGACCCGTCGCAAATAAATGCCCTGCGTAACAGGTCTTCTACCGTTAGCGCACTATTGGCACAATCTATGCAGTTTGAATATATTACTGACATATTAATTCCTGTTATCAGTTATATCAAGAAAATACAATGCCCATTCGCCGTCTGTGGTATAGCAGAATGTACGTTTACCCTTTTCAAAAAATGGCAGATCTGCAGTATTGCAAGGCAGTTCGTCACCACAAGCAAGGCAGTCGCAATCTTCTATAACTACGTTAATAGCCGCTGTATTGTCTTCACAGTTGAATGATATACATTGTGCCAACTTTTCTTCGAAGGTCAACTGTGTACCGCAGTCAGCCGGATAGTCGGCTTTAGTTTTCTGTACTATTGCCCACGCCCATCCGTCCACTGGCCCGGCAAGTGTATTATGTTCCTTTATGCAAAGGCTCAGAAGTTCAAAGATCGTCTGATTGTTGCCGCATGATTTTACGAGTGTCATATAATTATTCTCCTATGATTAGATTAATGGGTTTTCACAGCTATCCGGATGGAACTTGTCTTCCCATGTCATTGTACATCTCCAGTAGTCAAGTGCTGACCTGTCGCGAGGGATGACAAGAGAGGCAACGAAAGAAACGGGTATGCCGTCGTTTACATTGTCAGATCCACCGAATATTTTTGTTCCGTTTTCGAACATCATCAGGAAGTTGTTTCCGCATTCAAGCTGCCTTAAAGCGTCCATATTTTCCTGTGAAAGTTCGTCAATGTCAAAGATAATATTGTGTTTCTTTGATGTAACGATTTCACGGTTGCCTGACATTTTAATCATGTTGGTTTCCGGTTCTGCTTTCTCACCTATAACGGTAAGTGAACGTATTGCGTTGGCTACTGCTGATGTGTTACTTACACGTGCTGCCATTTCAGCGATAAATCCTGCAGGGTCGGTTTTTGGGTTTGCTATTACGGGATAACCGACGTTAAAAAGATATACTCGACTTATCTCACCCCTGTTCCATTCGGGTGCGCAGTCGTCAAAGTTCCAATTCGCTAACGTGGTTGTGCAATCATCGGGACAAATAGGTGTTGACATATTATTTCAATTTAAAATTATATTACAAAGATAGGGTACGTAATAAACGTTTCATAATACATAAAATAAATAATATGTTTTATAGCATGTTTTTTTATAAATATTGTTTGTATATTTGCTAACGGTGCGTATAACCGAAGTTGGGGATTTGAAACGCTTGCCTATCCACCGACTAAAAACTTTAAATAGTGAGCGAAATAACCGAACTGGCACACGCCCCCAATTTTGGTTATACTGTGTTATAGGGTGTTTATTTTTATCAAAATGAGTACAAAAGCACATTTTATTTATGAAGATGGGATTGAAGGATTTGAAGAAACAATTGAACCGAAGTCTGTTTTTGGCAAATTTGTTGGATATACGGCATATTTTATAATAGAAAATATCGTTTTAAAATCATTTCAAATGATTGATGATTACATAATTATAGAAACAAAAAATACTAAGCATTTACCCGAAAAATTTAAAATATGGGGAGACGCTATTTTACAATTTGATTGGGATTCAGATGGATTGTGTGTAAAATTAGAAGGTGGGCATCACATTACGAAACAAATAGTATCGAATGATTTTTCAAAGATGCTGGTTTCTTAAATCCCCTGTCCGTTAGCACCAGTTTTTTATATTACGTGTTATCGGCTGCCTTTTATCAATATAATTTTAAATTTAAAAAACAATATCATGTACGCATCAGAACAAGGAATTTTAAATGAACAAATGAATGTTCAAATAGCAGCGTTTGGGTTTCCCGCACTTTTGCCGAAGGGAATTGCGGTCTCTTGTTTTTATTTTTTTGAGGGTGGGTTTTATTTAGAATTGAAATAAATAACCACAAATGTGAAAAATAATTGTTAAAATATTTGGTAGTTACCACAAATGTGGTTATCTTTGATTCATGATAATAAAACAAAAACGACATGACAACAGTAAATCACAAATTATTCGGACAAGGGCAAATGATAGAACTCAACGATAAAGTTGCTATTGTAAATTTTAATGGCGAAGTAAAAAAACTTGATATAAGGTTTGCAAACTTAACTGATGAACAAGGCAATACAATTACATACAGCAAGCCTAAAAAAGCCCAATCGAAGAGATTACCAAAAACTGATTATTCAAAATTGTCTGATTCACAAATTATGCAAATGCACAATGACTTAATGAACGAATTGTCAGAAGCAAAAAATGAAGCTCGCAATAGATTTAAAGTAGGAACCTTATAATAATTCAAAAAAATGGGAACAAAAGAAGAAAAAGTAGTTTTTTATGTGTACGACAAAGAAGATACATACGAAGAAGGCGAATGCTTGGATGTTTTTGAAGATGAAGAAGAAGCCAGGAATTTTTGTATAAATGAAAATGCTGGTTATGGGTATCAAAAATTTTACTACGAATCTTCTGAAAAATGAGCGCAAAAGATTTAATTAACTGGGGGGAGCTTTCAAGGCTCCTTTCCGGTTCTCGAATGAATGTTCGAAAAAACAGGATTCCAGAAAAATACAAAGAACAGGTTACAAGCCTTGTTAATTGCATCGAAAGCTGGCAAACCAAAATTCAAACGGCGAATGCCGAAGCTGGCGAGGAAAAAATAAAAACAACTTGCAGGATGTTGATTAATTGCACCGTACCCGCCATTAATTATAGCACATGTTGTGGCGGCGAAGCGAACGTTTTAATGCGCCACAACGTTTTGCGTGTATATGTCAGGTGGCGATTAGAAGCACTAACCTTTCAATTACGCAGAAAGTTTGATAGAAGTACAAATGTTGAATAAATTACAAATCCGCCACTTGCATATACACGCTGTTATAAGTAGTTGCGGATTTTAAAGGAGAAATTTTAAATAAAATGAATACAGAAAAAGAGATACAAGCAAGAGTTGATTTCAAAATGAACGAACTCTTAACAGCAGTTGAAAATACTGCAAAAGCGAACTGGAATATAGCGTTCCAAAGTAATAGCCAAAAACACTCACATTATTGGGAGGCGTTTGGGCAAATGAAACAGATGCTAATTAAAGAAATGCGAATGGGAACTCCATACGATGATATGGCTGAACAAAAACGCAGAAAGAAAAGAGATGAAGCTATTGACAAGATAATGGAACTTTTTTGCAAACGTGGAGAACGAGATTACCACCATAAAGAACGATTGCTTGTATCTCTTATCGAAAATGCTCAAAACTGGTAGTATGGTAGCGGCTGGGTACATGACCAGTTACTTTTGTTGTGCGTCGGCTTTGTGCGGTAATTGGTTATGTACCTTGTTACCGCCAGTACTTTGAATTATTAACTTTAAAATTAAAATAATATGAGAGAATTTATTGTGTGCTTTTACCAAGATGGAGAAGCAACTTTTTACAAAGGTGATGGAAGTAACGGAGAAACAATTCAATTCAAAAAAGATACTTTAATTAGAGTATCTAAACAAGAAATGTTTAGATGGCTTGAAATAGCACATCACGATAAAGTAAAACTGTCAATTTACGAAGCAAAAATGGTTTGTGACTTGTCTTAGTATTGGCGGTAACGTATGACGGTAAACTCTCGTTGCCGTTTTAAATACGAGAAATAAATTTTCAAATTACAACAAAATGCAAAACGAAGCAGAAAATATTGATAAACCACAAGGCAATGGGGTTTTACCGTGTGTTAGCGGTAGTGTTTGTTGTCCTTTATGTGGTAGTGAAAATTATGAGGAATATGAAGAACTTATGTATGAGAATGGGATTGACGACCCTCAATATGGTGGTGAACTAAAAATGGTAAAAATAACTTATTGTCGTGATTGCGGGTAACATTACCGCTAACGGATGGCTGTATGGTGTCGGTTTGCTTTGCAGACTTTTTCAACCTACCACTACCGTAAATAGCAAACTGCACTATACCGCTTGTTATGGCTTAGTGCTTTATTATTTGATTAAATTATAAACATTAAAAACTACAATTATGGATGAACAAGATTTTCAAGAATTAAACGACAACTCATGGAACTCATATTTAGATAACGAGATTTCTCCAGATGAG
>Ga0265297_10008244_pt1 | contig 13993 bp, 17 predicted proteins | sample Munlanlwell13791_FD_192502 | JGI IMG/M metagenome (GOLD analysis project Ga0265297, IMG submission 192502) | Leachate microbial communities from a municipal landfill in Southern Ontario, Canada - Leachate well 137-91 | ecosystem: Engineered > Solid waste > Landfill > Unclassified | place... | reverse complement strand
CCGTTAAAACGTGAGTATAAATTACTGTCTTTCCCGTATTCCCAACGAACAGCATAATCGGGACTGTTTTCCCAGAAAGAAAATTCAATACTGGCCACATCTCCCCGGGAATCAGACTTTTCTTCCTGCTTAAATTTCCACTGAATAAAATCTTCATTCCATTTATTGCCTTCTTCATCCACGTTAGTCAAGCCTCTTTTTTGAGCAACCTCCCATAATTTTTCTGTGGTGGAATACATTGTGTGTTCGGTTGCCACCGGATGACCAATCCGTTCGTAATCACGCCAGAAAACCGGGAAACCCAAAGAGAATTGATTCATGTCGTTTCCTTTTTCCAACCAACCGTAATCGCCAATTTGACCCAAGGCGTTAGCCGGTCCCGGCTTATTGGCTCCGCCAACATGAGCATATAAAGGATAATCACCATACTCGGAAGCAAAATCCATAAAATAAGTTCTGGCTGACCTGACCGGACCCAGAGTCACTTCTTCAGCAGAAGCAGCGCAATAGAAAACCGTCAGAAAACGGGTGATACCGCCTTCGGCTACCGCCTCATAAACTACATCGGCTTTTGACAAGCCAGACTGAGGCCTGGAATCAGAATGGTTTTCAATCATGACCGTTAGAGGTCTTCTTTTTTCCCAGATTTGCCGTTCGGCTTTGGTAAACATCCCCCCATTTAAAGGACAAGCTTCGGTTTTAGGAGCGTTAAGATCGACTTTAAAACCGCTTCCTTGAGGATTTTCCAATGGCGAAATTAATCCGCCCGAGCCACCCAGAAAACGAAAAGTAGCATAAGAAATGCCGGCGGAAGCAAGATAAATAACTAAACCGCCGATAACTAAAATTAATTTGTTCTTAAAAATTTTCATAAAGATCTTTATCCTTTGATTCTTTTCGCAACTTTAATTGCCTGTTTTTCTTCAGCTGAAAGTTCAAAACTTTCTGCTTTCCCTTTTTTAACCGGCTTGGAATAAATCCGAGTCATTTCCCGACTATGAAGGCTGGTTAAAACCAAACCGCTTTCTTCACCGTCCAAAAAAGCCAAAGAAAAACTTTGATTCCCACCAGTTTCTTCAAAAGGGTTGAAACGGATCAAGCCAATCTTCTGAATATTATAAAGGTTTTCCTTTTGGAGTTTTTGAATCTCCCTGGCTAAATCTTCAGTTTTAGCTGTTTCTTTTTCAAAATTTTTTAAAAGTTCATCAAGTAATGATTTTAAGTCTTTTTTCGTAACCCCTTTGGTTAATTTTTGATAGTGACTAAAGAGATTATAAAAGATAACGGACAAAAATACTAGCCAAAAAAAAACGAGCCCCAGAATGATCAAATCCATTAATTCCTTGCCAAGCATAACTTGATTTTAAAAGCCTTTCATGCTATTGTCAATCGTAGAAAAATCAAAAAAATGGGAAAAAAAAGAAAAACTCGACAAGAAAAAATCATCCTTCAACTTAAAAGACAACTGGGTCAGCGAAAACCTTATTCCTCAAAATCAGAGACGGTTTTAGAAACCGAACCAAAAACAAGTCAAGAGGCAATTTCAACCCAGCCTCAAATCAAAGCTAAAAGAAATTTAGATGAAAAAATCTCCGATGTTTCGGTCCTTTCTTATGATCTGAAGCTAGTCAAAAGAGATCTTTTCAAAACTTTGATTCTGACAGCCGCCGTCGTTAGCCTTGAGATTGTGCTATACTTGAACCTAAGATAATTTCTGTCCAAAAAAGAGAGGAGGTGAAGATTCATGGCATTAGATTTTTATTGCGTTAAGTGCCGCACTAAGAGAGACGGTAAAGACGTCCAAAACGTAACTTTGAAGAACGGAAAAGCCGCTCGTAAAGCTACTTGTGAAGTCTGCGGTACCAAAATGTTTAGAATTGGTTAAGAGTTTCTGAGTTGACTTTAAGGCAAAAACCTTTCTTCTCTTGTAGAAGAGGTTTTTGCTTGTTAACAGCTACTTTTTTTCTTCAGCAAAAGACAAAAATTTCAGGAAAAAATCTAAAAAATAGAAGTTAAGCGTCTTTGGCAAACTTGAATAAAGGACGAGGAGCAATCAGCCAGGAAGCTTTCCAGTTTAGATCCCCTTGCAGAAAATCAACGTAATCAACATCACCCAAACCAACGGCATCTTTGATTAGTTGTAAATTGGCAAAAGTTCCCAAACCCGGGTATTGATCAACCGCACAGCCACCAGCCAAACAATAATAAGTCCTATTATAAATCGCTACCAAATCAACAGAAATAATTTGACTGCCAATTTTGGTTGAAATCATTCTTAACTGATACTTATCAGCCAGATTAACAATCTCTTTAAAGGTTTTTTGTTTTTCCCGAGGCAAGAAGGTCGATTTTCCGTCATCCGTTACCATTCCGTCAAAACGGGAAATATTAAGTTTAAAAAGTTTTTCTAAATGGGAAAAATCGTTAATAATAATTTCCGGCTTAAGACTTTCAATCTTTTTCAAATCTCTTTTAAGATTATAGCGTTTTTTCTTTTTTAACGTTAACAAAAAATTATCGAGATCCTTTAAATTTCTAACATCCAAAACATATTTTTCTTCATCAGCTTCCAAAACTCCAGGCTGATCAGTAATCCCTTCCTGGGGTAAAACACAAAAAAGTCTTGTCTTACCGGGAATTAACTTTAACAATAGAGGGACGGTATTTTTTTGGCTGGTAAAAAAAACATTGTCTTCCGGCCAACTTCCCCCAAACCAAGTGTATTGGCCATCCTCCACATCAAACCATAAAGGCAAAACGGAAATAATCCTGTTTTGTAAAGAGAGCGTAATAAAATAAGGTTCATATCGATAGCCTCGCCAAAAGGCCAAACGAAAATCCCATAAATCAAACAATGACTGATTTGGGGAAAATTGTTCCCAAAGATTCTGGCATTTATCCAAATTCGTTTCAACTCTAAAAAGTAAATCTTTAGAAGAACCATTAAAAAGTTTTTTCGCGAAGGTGACTATCTCCTTTTGCGGCAGTTCAATTAGTGGAATATTTGTGAGGAAAGTGTTAGGGCTGACCGCCCCGGGAGGCTTTTCCATTTTATTTGTTTTTGATTAAAAAATTTTCTCCTTTTTTGATTTAAAATTTTATTTTTTAAATCTAAAATTAAATTTATATTAATTAAAAACTTTGTCAAGTATTAATTTGTATTTAAAACGAATTTAAAATTTATTGCCAAAAAAATTTAATTTCTTTAGAGAAAAGAGAAGATTAAAATAGCCAGAAAAAAACAATAAAAACTAAAAACCCAAAGTTTTGAGTTCAACAAGATTCTTTGTAAGAATCTTAAAGAAAACCAACCGACTAAGCCGGCCAGAAACATACCCAGAAGAGATTGACCTGTTAAATCAAAATGATGATTTAATAAATCCGTAATTTGTAAAATCAAGGCCCCTAAGATTGCCGGGATAGCCAGGAAGAAGGAAAAACGGAAAGCAGTCTGACGATCAATTTTTCTTGACAATCCTCCAACTAAAGTCGATCCAGAACGAGAAATCCCGGGTAAAATTGCTACTGCTTGGAAAAAACCAACTATTAGAGCATCAAACCAACCAATGTTTTTAAAGTTTTTGTGGTTTTCTTGTTTTAACCAAAGGGTACTTAATAATAAAAATCCGGTGATTAAAAAAGAGCCGGCCAATAACGGCAATGAACCAAAAATTTGATTAATATTTCTTTGTAAAAACAGACCAACGACAACGGCCGGGATTGTTCCGATTACCAACAACCAAAAAATTCGCCAATCATCCTTTTCTTTTTTAAAAAGACCTTTTAAGATTTTGAGTAATTCTTTTCTGAAAAAGAAGACAATAGAAAAAAGCGTTCCCACATGAACCAAAATATCAAACAAAACCGGTGGCTCAAGGTTAAAAAATTTTTGGAATAAAACCAAATGGCCCGAGGAGGAAATGGGCAAAAATTCCGTTAATCCTTGAACTGCGGCTAAAAAGACTGCTTGCCACCAAGTCATTTTCTAATTTTAGCAAAAGTTGAAAAATTAGCAATTTTTTGCTATGATATGGCTACCTAGAAAGCCGGACAGTCGCTTTGGCAACAAAGAGGAAAGTCCAGACAGCTGAAGACAGGGTGGCCGTTGCAAAACGGCATCTTGATCACCTGGTTGATCAAGACTAGACAGGGCCACAGAGACGAGTCTTTTAACTCTTAAAAGGAGTCAAAAGAGTGAAACGAGGCAACCCTCCCCGCTGCAACCTCCGACCGGGACGCTTTAAAGGATGTCTTCCCCAGTCCCAATGCTCGAGGGCAAAGATAGATGACTGTTTAAACAGAATCTGGCTTATGAGCTTTCTAGGTTTTTAGTGGAACTAACTTTTATTCGGTTTATACGAAGACAAAACTTCCGTTAAAATAATTTCAATTAAAAGAATCACCGGCACCGCCAAAATCGCTCCGACCACACCGCCAAGTTTAAAACCAGAAATCAAGGCAAGAATCGTTATTAAGGGATTAATCCCACATTCTTTGGCCATCAGCTGAGGCACAATAAAATTGTTTTCGATTTGCTGAATTAAGAAATATAAGGCGGCAACCGCCAGACCCATCAATGGCGAAATCAGCAACCCCACCAAAACGGCAGGAATCGCAGAGATAAAAGGACCGATACTGGGAATAATTTCCAAAAAACCGGCAAAGATTGCCAAGGGCAAAGCGTAATCAATCCCCAAAAGGCTTAAACCGATGAAAGTTAGAAGTCCAATCACAATCATTAATAAAAATTCCGCCCGAACCCAACCCCCCAATCTTTTCTCAATCTTATCCATCACTCTGGCTCCAACTTCTTCAGCGTTATTACCAAAGAAACGGACTAAATATTTATTTAGATTTTTTCTCTCCAGTAAAAGGTAAAAACTGATCACCATCAAAACAACAATGTTAATCATGTTTTGGAAAAAGCCGACAAAAGTTCTGATGACTCCGCCGGATATCACTCCAACCTTTTCCGTTAATTGATTTAATTGGCTGTAAACGGTTTCCCGATCAACTCCCATCCAGCTTAAAGATTCCAAGTATGAAGGAAAACGGGAGAATAATTTCTGAGTTTGCTCAACTAAAGGCGGAATAATCCCCCAAATGGCAAAACCGATAGCGGTAAAGATCAGAAGATATATAAGAACGATTGATAAAGCTCGCGGCAATTTCCATTTTTCCCAACGATCAACTAAGGGGTTTAAAGCCGCCATAAAAATTAAACCGAAAAACAGAATAACCAAAACCCCTCTTAGGAAATATAACAGCCATAAAAGAAGCAAGAAGATGACGGTGAAGATAATTGTCCGATGAGAAATTTCAATCTTTCTTGGCATTATCTTTAATATACCAGATAAAAACTTCTTTTTCTACTCCATTCTCCAATCCTTTTTGACTGATGTCAAACCATTTGATTCTTTTATCTTTTTTAAACCAAGTCATTTGACGACGAGCATAAGCATGCTCGTTGAACTTCCAATGAGACAAAACTTGCGAAAGATCTGCTTTTTTTTCAAAAAAAGGTTGCCATTCTTGATAGCCCATGGCACTCATTGAAGGTAGATTCCAAGAAAAACCATTTTTCAACAATTCTGTAATTTCCTTTTTCGCGCCCATCTTAAAATGTAACTCAACCCTTTGATCGATCTGTTGATAAAGGAATTTAAAAGAAGCCTTAAGACCAATAAATAAAGTTTCAAAAACCGGCAATTTTTCTTTCTCTGGTAAACGATTTGTTACTTGCCATCTGGCAATTTCAATGGCCCTTATCAAACGCCTTTTGTTTTTCCGATCAGAAGTATTCATCTGTCCGGCCCGAAAAGAATCAAGTTTAGCCAATTCTTCAAAAAGAAACTCCACTGGTTTTGACTCCAATTTTTTTCGCAATGACCAATCGGGAGAAATTCCCCGACTGGGGATATTTTCTATGACAGCTTTAATATAAAAGCCTGTCCCTCCAACAATAATTGGCAGTTTACCCCGCTGCCAAATATCTTTAATTTTCCCCCAAGCCAAGTCAGCGTAATGGGCTACCGAAAATTCGACATTTGGCTCAACAATATCCAAAAGCCAAACAGGAATTTTTTCAATTTCCCAATGATCTTTTAGCCATCTTCCTTGGCCGATATCTTTGCCAGTCGCAATATTCATTCCTTTATAAATCTGACGAGAGTCAGCGGAAATAATTTCACCGTTAAACTTTTTGGCTAATTTTAAACCCAAACCGGTTTTACCGGTTGCTGTTGGGCCACAAATAACCAATATTTTTTTCATAAGATAATTATAATCGAAGATTGAAAACTTTGCTTATAAGCGGGTTGACAAGTTAAATTGACAAATGTTAGAAATAAATAATCTGTCCATGAAAAAAATTAGAATCAATGCCATTGTTGATCTCTTAATGCTTCTTGTTTTTTTGCCCTCTTTTTTCTCCGGGATTGTTCTTTTTAAAATCTTACCTTCTGGAAACAGAATCCAAAGTGGCCGTAACCTTTTTTTAGAAGAAAATGTCTTTTGGTCATTAACCGAACATGAATGGACAAATATTCACAATATCAGCAGCTTGATTTTTTCGGCTTTAATTTTAATCCATTTTCTTCTCCATTTACCCTGGCTAAAATCACTCCCAAAAATCTTTTTGAGAAAGGAGGGAAAAAATGACAGAAATAAATCAAAGTTATAAATGTAATATTTGCGGTAATTTAGTAAAAATTATCCAAGCCGGCCAAGGAACACTGGTTTGTTGTGGCCAGCCGATGGAATTAATGGTTGAGGCAACTGTTAATCAACCGGCAATCGAACCAGCTGCCCCAATGCCAGAAGAAATTCAAACGACTGAAGAAGTAAGTAGTCTAGAACCAAAGACAGAACCAGAAGAAAATCCAAGTCTTTAATTGATTAAACCGTCAATAATTTTCCATCTGAGTCTTTTTTCTTGATGCGAAACATTATCATCAAGTTTAAATGCTGCTGTTCCTAATCTTGGTGAATACATTGAAACATAGGCCTTAACAAACCTAACCTTTTTACATAGATTTAAAGTATTCTGAAATTGTTTGTCAGTCTCCCCCGGAAAACCGACAATAATATCCGTCCCAATTTTAATATTGGGAATTTTTTTCTTGATTTTATCAATCAACTTTAAGTAATCGGTAACTGTATAATGACGATTCATCATTTTTAAAATGTCGTCGTCGCCAGACTGAACAGGCAAATGTAAATAACGATCAACTTTCGGCAAACTTATGGCTGTAATGATTTCATCGGTTAAATCCCAAGGGTTAGAAGTTAAAAAAGAAATCTTTTTAAGGTTTTCTATTTTATGTATTTCCGTCAAAAGATTGGCAAAACTGTGTTCTTTATCTTTTAAATCTTTCCCGTAAGAATTAACATTTTGCCCAAGTAAAGTTATCTCAAGATAACCTCTTTTAACTAATTCTTTTATTTCACAAATAATTTCAGTAAAAGAACGGCTTTTCTCTCGACCCCGGGCATAAGGGACAACACAATAAGAGCAAAATTGATTGCAACCTTCCATAATCGGTACGAAAGCCTGGATTTTTTTCTGATGAATTGGTTTTGTCTTTTGGGTAAAATCGCTGATTTTTTTGAATTCATCTACCATAGGCATTTTTTCTTTCAACCATTTTAGAGGATAACGCAACATACAACCGGTTAAAATAATTTTTAAATTAGATCTTTGTTTTTTTAACTTTCCTAAATTATTGACCAAACCATAAACTCGATCTTCGGCAGTTTGGCGAACCGAGCAGGTAACAATCACGATTTCATTGGCTTCTTTTTCTGTTTTCGCCTTTTCCCAATTTTTCCCCTCATACCAACCGAAAATTCTTTCGGCATCAGAAACGTTCATTTGGCAACCGTAAATTTTAAGAAAGTATTTCTTCATGAAGTTAGATTATAACCTAAAAATAAGTTCAAAGCGAGGAAAAAATTAACTTGAAGCGCTAGAATATTTACGCAAAGCATGTCGCCAAAACTTCATTGACCCCCACCAAGAAAAACCGCTAATGATAAAGGCCAAAACAATCCAAGGCCAGGAAAGCAAACCTAATAAAGCTTTCGCCGGAACCGTAAATAAAATCACCACCGGAATTGTGAAAGTCAAAAAAAATTGGATAAATTTTTGGTAAATATCGGTTGGAAACTTCGCCATACTGGTTAAATCACGATAAACCCAAATCAGATGGTCTATCTCTGTAGTTAAAAGACAAATACTGCAGGCCAAAAGATGAAAGGCAAACCCCAAAATAATACTATTACCCAAAAGCAATAAAAATAAAACTAGATCTCCTACTCCAGTAAAAAGATGTCTGCTGAAAACAAACCAAATAAAATAACTCCAAAGAGGAATCAAAGTAATAAAATCCAACGGATCAGTATAACCGAAAATCGGCCGAAACCAAGCCGGCCAGGGTTTGCCTAAGTCAAAATCATATTCGCCTTTAACAACATTGTAGCGAAAATGATAAACTCCCCGGAAAAAACACTGGACAATGATATCAATCAAATTAAAAACCAGAAAAAAGAAAATTACCTGTTCTCGATTATAACCAGCTAAATTTTTAGTGGCTGACAAAACTACAAAAAGGAAGATAAAGAAAAAACAAAAACGAACAACTTTTCCGATAATAAATAGAATCGCCGCCCAACCAGTCAAAAACTGGTCTTGAGTGGAAAGCAAAACAAATCTCCACCAAATTTTAACTAATCTTAATTTAGTCGCCATAAGCGCTGTAACTCCGACTGCCTTTTTTCCAGAGAAAAAACGATAACCACCAGAAAAAAAGTAACCAAATAAAACAAATTAAAATCGCTTTTAATATCTCTTCGGCAGACAATTGTTCAAGCCAAATTTTCATCGGGAAAAATATCAAATAAGGAGATGGAGTCAAATAAATAATTTTTGTTAACCAAGAAGGTAAAATATCTAAAGGAAAATAAGTGCCGGCCAAAAACTCCATAAAAATAACCATAAATAAAAAACGGGCTGCCCAAATTTCTTCAGTCCAAAAACTGATAATTGATAAAGTCATACTGATAAAAAAAAGCAAAACAATCGCCAGAGAAACTAAAACAAAAAAGAAGAAATAAGTCGTTATGTTTTGAGGAAAATATAAAGAAAAGTTTAGGATAAACAGAACTAAGCCTATTTCGAAACCAGCAAAAAGAAAGTTTAATAATTTATCAACAATGTCTTGGGTAAAAAAATATTTAAAAACTTTAATCGGTTTTAAAAGCAGTTTGATTAAACTCCCTGATCTAATTTGCGGAGCCAAATCGGTTGACCTGGTCCCGAAGATAATTGTCCGCAAAAAAGCTACTCCAACCACGTAAGTTATCATTTGCGATTTTTGGTAACCTAAAAAACTTTCTTGATTTCCATAAATCGCCAACCAGAAAAAAAGCAAGGTTAAGAAAGTGATAAAACTGCGGAAACGCCACAGATAAAAATTCAACCGATAAACAAAATAATCCTGAAAAGTTAAATTGGCCAGCTGAAGATATTTCTTCATTGATAGTTCTTGTTGGTAAACAAATCCCTAATAATTTCTTCAATGGGTGGCTCCTCAATATTAATATCAACTACCGGCAAAGTTGATAAAATTCGACCACTAGCCTCAGCGATTTTTTTCTTATCAATGATAAATTTAACTTCGGGGAAATTATAATCAGTCAACTGACCAAAAATTGACAGTTTTTCCTGATCAATTTTTTTACTTAAAATCACCGAAAGAATTTTATGTTCGGCATATCTTTTGATAATTTTATTTAATTGACCGTCAAAAACCAACCGACCCTTATCAATAATTATTATCCGCTGACATAACTCCTTCACATCACCCATGTAATGAGAAGTTAAAATGATGGTTGCCTTGTAACGAAGATTGTATTCCTTGATAAAATCACGGATTTTTTTCTGCATAATAACATCCATGCCGATCGTCGGTTCATCTAAAAACAAGACTTTGGGAGAATGAAGCAAGGCCGCAATCAATTCACATTTCATTCGTTGACCCAAAGAAAGCTTGCGAACCTGGTTTTTCAAAATATCTTTAACCTCTAAAATTTCTACCAACTCGTCTAAGGTTTTTTTAAATTGCTGCTGAGGAACCCCATAAATTTCCTTATTTAACAAAAAAGTTTCCATCGGCGGCAAATCCCACCAAAGTTGGTTTTTCTGCCCCATAACCAGAGCAAATTGTTTTTGGAATTCCGGCTTTCTTTCAAAAGGACGAAAACCCAAAACCGAAACTTGGCCGGTATCAGGATACAATAAACCGGAAAGGCACTTTAAGGTGGTGGTTTTCCCCGCCCCGTTAGGGCCGATAAAACCAATCAATTCCCCTTCCTTAATAGTAAAGGAAGCATCACGAACCGCTTTGATTTCTTTATAGCGACGGGAAAAAACAGACTTGAAGGAACCTAAAACTCCTGGCTCTTTTTGAAAAACAAAAAAATTCTTTTTTAGATGAGAAACCTCAATAGAGTTCATTAATCAAAGTATAGCAGAATTAACGAACGGCTTTCTTTAAGGGCTTGCCTGGAGAAAAACGGGAAGCGCGGTGGCCTTTAACGATTTTCTTTTCCTGGGTCCCGGGAACAATGACGGGTTTGTCTTTAACCTTAACAACCCTAAATGTTCCAAAACCTGACAGAACAACTTTTTCGCCCTTGGCCAAAGCTTTAATGATTTCGTTCAAGAGAACGTCAATAACTTCTTCCGTCGCTTTTTTGGTCGAATGGGCCTTGCTGGCCACCAGATTAATGATTTGATTTTTGGTCATAGCTTTTAAAGTTTACAACAAACTTGAAGCTTTGTCAAAGCTAAATTACTTGGCTTTAGTGACTTCGCTGGCGCGAGTTTCCCTAATACAAGTTACTTTAATTTGGCCGGCGTAAGAAGCTTTTTCTTCCAAAATTTTGGTGATTTTGCTGGCTAAGACCACCAGCTCATCATCAGAGACCTTTTCAGGCTTAACTAAAACTCTCACATCACGTCCGGCCTGATAGGCAAAAGCTTCTTCAACTTCCGGAAAATCCCTGGCAATTTCCTCAATCTGGCCCATCCGCTCTACATATTCTTCATGAGGGGCGTATCTGGCTCCGGGTCGGGATCCGGAAGCGGCATCAGCCACCCAAACAACCCGCGATTCGGCTGAAGAAAAAGGCTTGTCTTCATGGTGTTCTCCAATACAAGCCACAACTTCTTCCGGCAGCCGATATTTTCTGGCCAGATCGACTCCCAGCTGGACATGCGTTCCTTCCTCTTCAGTAACAATCTTGCCGATATCATGAAGCAGACAGCCCAAACGAACTACATTTGCATTTGCCCCAACTTCATAAGCCAGTTGAACACCGATTTTCGTTTCCTCAAGGGTGTGGACAATCATGTTTTGGCCATAGGAGAAACGAAATTTATAACGGCCCAAAAGTTTCACCAATTCGGGGTCTAAGCGATAAACCTTTACCGCGTGACAAAGCTTTTCGCCTTCTTCAAACATGATTTTGTCAACTTCTTCTTTGGTTTTCTCAATAATCTCTTCGATTCTTGAAGGCTGGATTCTTCGATCTTTAATCAGCTTTTCAATCGAGCGTCGGGCAATTTCCCGCCTGACGGGATCAAAAGAAGACAAACGAACATCATTGGTTTCATCGATTTCAATTTCAACTCCAGTGGCTCTCTCAAAAGCACGGATATTTCTTCCCTCGCGGCCGATGATTCGACCTTTCATCTCCTCATCAGGCAAATGAACACTGGAAACAGTGTATTCTGAAACCCAATCAATAACACCATGTTGGATTGACTCAATTAGGATATCTTTGGCTTTTTCATCAACATGGATTTTAACCTCGTCTTCGCCTTCTTTGATTTTACGAGCCACATCTTCACTAATCCTTTTTTCGGTGGCGGCTAAAATTAATTCCCTGGCTTCTTGTTTGGTTAAAGCGGAAATCTTTTCCAATTTTTCAACTTCTTTTTTCCTGGTTTCTTCAACCTCATTTTTAAGTTTAGCCAGCTCTTCCTCTTTGTTCTTAATGATTTTTTCTTTTTCGTCCAAAGCTCCTTCTCGTCTTTCCAGTTCAGCGATTTTAAAAGCCAGCTCTTTGGCCAGAAGTTTTTCATCAGAAGTAATTTTTTCTTTTTTGCCGCCACTTTTTTTGCCCTTAGCTTTGGCTTCTTTTTCTTCTTCTTCGTTGGTAATAATTTTAGTTAACAAACTGTCAAAAATTCCCATGATGGTTCTCCTTTAAATGCTTTGAAAAAATGGCCAGCGGTAAGCAGGGATCTTAAATCCCTAGTGAAAGTTGAAAAAGAAAAATTGTTGATTCTTTTTTCATAAAAGCCTTACTTTAGCAAACCTTTTTATCAAAGCTGATAATAGAACTATTTTACTCCATTTGCCGGTTTTCATCAAGTAGGGCTTCAATTGTGGCCCAGGAAAAACCCCGCCTGGCTAAAAAACCGGCCAGTTTTTCCTTCTGTTTTTCCAAAGGTAGTTTTTCCCAGAATTTTTTCTTTTTTAAAATCAAGGATTTGGCTAACTTTTTTTCGTCAACCTCCTGATTAACAATGGTTTCCCCCAAATCACGGTCAATCCCTTTTTGCCGCAGTTCCATCATTAAAGCTCTTTTGCCCTTAGGACGAAAAGTATTCCGCTGGTCAACCCACCAATGAACGAAAGCCTGATCGTCGATCAGTCCCAAATTAGTTAATCCCTGAAAAGCTTTGTCTCTAATTTTTTGATTTGAAGATTTTTTGGTAAGATAGGCTAAAATTTCTTTTTGGCTTCGAGGGCGAAGTGAAATGAATTTGACAGCTTTGGGGAAAATTTTTTCAAAGCTCAAAGTTTTTTATTCCTTTTTGATTTTTTTCCAAATCTCAGCTTCCAATTGTTTGGCAAACTTTGGATTTTCATCCAAATAAAGCTTTGAGGCTTGAGCTCCTTGGCCAATTAATTCCTTGCCGTATTTGAAAAAGGCCCCGCTTTTTTCAATCAACCCCAATTCGACAGCGGTTGATAAAAGATCGCTGCTCTTGGAAATACCGGTATTATTCATAACATCAAATTCGGCGGTCCGAAAAGGTGGCGCTACTTTATTTTTAACGACTCTGACCCTGTGACGAGAACCGATCACCACTTCGCCTTCCTTAATCGCTTCGATTTTTCTCATATCCAAGCGCAAAGAAGAATAAAACTTTAGAGCCAAACCACCGGGAGTGGTTTCCGGATTACCAAACATCACGCCGATTTTATGACGAAGCTGGTTGGTAAAAACCACAATAGTTTTTGATTTGGAAATAGCGGCCGTTAATTTCCGCAAAGCCTGTGACATCAGCCGGGCCTGAACGCCAATCATCGCGTCCCCCATTTCGCCTTCGATTTCCGCCCGAGGGACTAAAGCTGCTACCGAATCAATGACGATAATATCTACTGCTCCGGAACGAACCAAAGTTTCCACAATTTCCAAAGCCTGCTCGCCGGTATCCGGCTGGGAAATTAAAAGTTCATCCAAATTAACACCAATCATCTCAGCCCAAGTCGGATCAAGGGCGTGTTCGGCATCCACAAAAGCCGCCACGCCGCCGGTTTTTTGAGCTTGAGCCACCACACTTAAAGCCAAAGTTGTTTTTCCGGAAGCTTCTGGTCCGAAGATTTCAATAATTCTTCCCCGAGGAAAACCGCCAACTCCTAAAGCCACATCCAAAGCAATCGAGCCGGTCGGAACAACCGCCACTTCCCGAACTGCCCCTTTCTCACCCATCCTCATAATTGACCCTTTGCCGTATTGTTTTTCGATCTGGTCCATCGCCATTTTAATGGCTTGAATTTTTTGATCACCTTGTGTCATCGCCATTCAATTTTCACAGAAATTATGCTAAAATTCAAGTGGAAAAAATAAAAACGGGGTGTAGCTCAGATAGCCAGAGTGCGCGCATGGGGTGCGTGAGGTCGCCGGGGCGGAACCG
>Ga0265297_10008243_pt1 | contig 13993 bp, 19 predicted proteins | sample Munlanlwell13791_FD_192502 | JGI IMG/M metagenome (GOLD analysis project Ga0265297, IMG submission 192502) | Leachate microbial communities from a municipal landfill in Southern Ontario, Canada - Leachate well 137-91 | ecosystem: Engineered > Solid waste > Landfill > Unclassified | place... | reverse complement strand
GACCTGGCGGAGCGAGCGGGTATCGTACCGGATCTCCACGTTGTCAAAGAGCATGATGCCGGAGTCCGGCCGGATCATCCCGTTGAACATCTGGAGGAGCGTGGACTTGCCGGCGCCGTTCGGGCCCACGAGCGCGATCTTCTCGCCTCGCCGGACATGGAAACTGATCCCGGTGATCGCCTCACGGCCCCGCGGGTAGCGGTACCGGACATCCCGTGCTTCAAGGACAATGCTGCTCATGGTCTGGTCTCCTATAGCAGGGTCATTCCCTGCGATGCATACACTGCTGCCGAGCCGGCCATGAGGAAGAGGCAGAGGGAGGCAACCGACCGGAACCCGGCCGGTCGGCTCTCGCCTAGGAGCGCAAACTTCCCGTCATAACACCGGGCATCCATGGCCCGGATCAGGTCGTCTCCTTCATCCCAGCTCGCAATGAAGGCCGCCCCGCACATCGAGGCAAACGTGGTGATCGACTCGCGCCACGTGGAGTACCCGAGACGCATTACCTGCGCATGGTAGATCTGCCGCACCTGGTCCATCAGGATGAAGATCGTGCGGTAGATGATCATGGCAAGATCGATCACGAAATCCGGCACATGGCATTTCCGCATCACCGCAAAGAGATCGGTCATGGGAGTGGTCAGCGCAATGAACAGGAGGGCCGACATTCCCCCGATCACCCGGCAGAGGATAAAAAAACCCATATTGATGCTCTCGCGGGTGATGGAGAGCGAGAGGAACTGCAGGGGATCCCAGCTCCAGTACACATGCTCCCCGCCCGAGATCAGCACGATGACGACTGCACTCAGGAGCGCAAACCAGAGCGGGACAAGGAAGAGTTCTGCGTAGGTCTTTATGTCAATCCTGGCGAGCAGGAGGATGGCCGCGGAGAGGACAAGGGCAATAAAAAGGGGGGCAAGGTAGCCCGTTGAGAGGAGGCAGAGGATGATTGCCCCAAGGCCAACTGCCAGCTTGACGGTCGTATTGACCTCACGCAGGCCATTGTTCTGGGCCACGTCCTCCAGCAGTTCCTCAAACATGGATCACTGGTTGGTTGTTGTCTCACTCATACTTTTCTTCTGGCCAATCCAGTACCCGAACACCCCACCCACAAAGATGCCCCCGAGAGCCGCCTGGAGGGCAAAGAGGCATGCCTCGATCTCACCACTTGGCGGCTGCCACTGGGGGATGAGAGGCGTAAAACTGTCCACGGATTTACCGGACAATTCCGCGATCATGCCGGAACCCACGTTATCGGACCCAGCAAATTCCGCACCCGTCATGGTCGAACTGGTATAGAGGAAGACCCCGCAGAATACAAGGATGGCAACACCGGCAAGGATCTCAAGGAAGTAATTCTTCGCCATTATGCCTCACCCCGGGCGTCATTGATCTGCTTCTCGGAGAAGATCTTCATCCGGATCAGGATGTCGGGCTTGAGTGCAACGATATACTTGAAGACGAGGGCGAGCACGATACCTTCGACAATCGCAAGCGGCACCTGCGTGACTGCAAAGATCCCCATGAAGAGGATGAACGAGCTCGCAACACCGCCAACTTCTGCGGGATATGCCAGCGCCAGTTCGAGCGATGTGGTCACGTAGGTGAACATATCAGCAAGGGCGGTGACAAGGAAGACGGTCAGGTATATGTTGACAGACGTGTCTTTCAGCAGCCGGTAGATCGCATACCCGATCACCGGGCCAACAATCCCCATCGAGACGATGTTCGCCCCGAGCACCGAGAGCCCGCCGTGAGCGAGGAAGAGACTCTGGAAGAGCAGCACGATGGCGCAGATCACGGATGTGATCCACGGGCCAAAGCAGATTGCTGAGAGGCCGGTACCGGTCGGGTGGGAGCAGCTCCCGGTGACCGAGGGGAGTTTAAGGGACGAGAGGATGAAGATGAACCCGCCCGTCACACCCAGCAGGGGCAGTGCCTCGCGATCTGCGTCAATGACTTTTTTCAGCCGCCATACACCAAAAGCCAGGCAAGGGAGGGCGATGAGCCACCAGACGATACACCACTGCCAGGGTAAGAATCCTTCCATGATATGCATGATGATACAGAATCAATTTTACTTGCATTAAGTAAATAAAATTTGTGCATTGGCCTCACATTCACGGCATTGTCAGAGAAAAGAAAATTGCGGGAATCGACGTGAACCCACGCGTGCCGTGATGGCGGCAAATTCCCCCGCGCAATAAATCCACCGGGTATATTACATCGTGTACCAACCGGATCTGCATGAAGGACAAAAATGCCGGTGCAAAACCCACAACACCGGCACCATCCATCAGACAATTCTTCTCCACCCACCCCTCACGGGCGGATACGTTTACCGAGTCCGTGATCCGGGAGATGACCCGCCTTGCGCTGAAACATGATGCAATCAATCTGGCACAGGGATTCCCGGACTTCCCGTGTCCCGCTGAACTGAAAGCCGCGGCCTGCAGGGCGCTGAACGATGACATCAACCAGTACGCGATTACGTGGGGCGCAAAGGATCTCCGTGAGGCACTCGCACACCGGGTGAAGAAGTTCAACGGCATGGCATTCGATCCCGAGACGGAGATCACCGTCACCTGCGGCTCAACCGAGGCGATGATGGCCTCGATGCTCGCGATCATCCGGCCGGGCGATGAGGTGATCGTACCGGAGCCATTCTACGAGAACTATGGCCCGGATGCACAGATCTCCGGGGCATCCCCGCGCTTTGTCCCGCTCGCGGATGATTTCAGTCTGGATGAGGAAGCATGGAAGAAGGCGTTCTCCAAAAAGACCCGGGCGCTGATCCTCAACTCACCCAACAACCCGACCGGCAAGGTCTTCACGAAAGCAGAACTCTCGTTTATTGCAGACCTCTGCATTGAACATGACGTGGTTGCGATCACGGACGAAATCTACGAGCATATCGTATACGACGGGCACAAACACATCTCGCTCGGGTCGCTTCCGGGCATGGAGGACCTGACGATCACGATCGGGAGTTTCTCAAAGACCTACAGCGTCACCGGGTGGCGTGTCGGTTATGCCCTCGCGGATGAAAGCCTGACCTCCCGCATCCGGAAGATCCACGACTTCCTCACGGTAGGCGCCCCCGCACCGCTCCAGCGGGCCTGTGTGGCGGCACTGAATCTCCCGGAATCGTATTACAAGGATCTTGCCACGGAGTACGACCGCAAGCGCCAGATCCTGTTCAAAGGCTTACAGAAAGCGGGCTTTTCCTGCGAACTGCCGCAGGGCGCGTATTACATATTCACGGATATCAGCGGATTTGGTATGAGCGATGTAAAGTTTGCCCGCCACCTTGTCGAGACTGCAGGAGTTGCTGCGGTACCGGGCAGTTCGTTTTACGAGGAGGGTGGCGAGACGAAACTCCGGTTCACGTTCTCCAAGAAGGACGAGACACTTGTGGAGGCGTGCAGAAGGCTGGAAGATGCCGAGGTTTTTTAAGCCTGAAGGTTGGCTTGTGCCTCCCGTCAGGTTGTCAAGGTCTTCAACCACTCCAATCCCGAAGCAGGAGAAGAACGCTTTAACTGCGCGGTCAGGTCTTCGACACCGGAGGGATAATAAAAGCCGTGGTCGCGACCTGAAATAATACCAAGTAACACGTTGACCCACTTTTTTTCCAAATGTTAAAAAACAATCACTGCTGATAGTCTGGTACAAGGATCTACCATGACGATGGATGACGATCTCTCACGGATTGGCATATCGCTGCCGAAAAACCTGCTCGACCGGTTCGATGAAATCCTGAACTACCGCGGCTACTCCTCGCGCTCGGAAGGCATACGCGATGCAATCCGTACCTACATTACGTACTACAAATGGATGTCCGATGTGAAGGGAGAGCGTGAAGGTGTCATCACGATGGTCTACGATCATGACCAGCGGAATCTCCTGACAAACATCACCGATATCGAACACGAGTACCATGACATCATCAAGGCAAGTCTCCACTCCCACGTCACCCATGAGCGGTGCCTTGAAGTGATCCTGGTCCATGGGGATGGCAGCCAGCTCAAGGCACTTGCCGAGCGGCTCATGAGCCAGAAAGGTGTGGAGTCCGTGAAGCTGACAACGATCCAGATCGAGGATTGAAGAAGACCCTTTTTTAGTAAATTTCCGGGACACCCGGGTTCTCTGTAGAGAAACACAAGCGGAAAACAGCTGCACGAACACTGCCCGTTACCGGGGCATCCCGGCACCGTGCGGATGATGGCCCGGCACCCAGCGATCGCCATCCTTCCGCAGTTCCTTCTTCCAGATCGGCACGTGCTTCTTGATCGCTTCGATGATGTACCGCGAGCCTGCATAGGCATCTGGGCGGTGGCCGGCGCTGACAACAATGATGAGGATGTTCTCGCCAACGGTAAGCCTGCCGATCCGGTGGATGATGTCGACATGAAGGAGATTGTGCTGCCGTGTCGCATCCGCCGCAATCTTTTCAAGTTCCTTGAGGGCAACTTCCTCATACGCCTCAAGTTCCATCTCACGGATATCGTCATCGCGGACAATCCCGTCAAAGACAACAACCGCACCAGTACCGGCGCTCTTCGCGGCCCCGATCAGTTTCCCGATATCCACATCATCTTTCTGGATTGCAATCATGCCCTGCTCCACCATCAGCCCCCGGCAACCGGGGGGAAGATCGCGATCTCATCACCATCTGCAAGCAGGAGCGTCGCAGTATCGCCATGCTCGATCCGTTTCCCGTTCCGCATGACAATGACAAACTCGCAAAATGTCCCGTGCTCATCAAAGAGGGCATCGTAACCGTCCTTGTTCTTCTTCGCAATGTCCCGGATAAAGGGGGCAAGAGTGGCACCGGCCGGATAATCGATGATGAGATCGGTCCCGAGCAGTTCACGGAACCGGGCAAAAAATCGTACTTTAATGGTCATGATAGTCTCCCCTGTTACGAACGTATGTGGCCGGTCCCACAGGCCGGGCAAGCCGGGTTCTTGGCAATCGCAATCTCTTCAGAAGTTGCGGCAAGGCCGTCCCACATGAAGAGCCTTCCCGCGAGTAGCCGACCGCTCTTTGCCAGGTACTTGATAACCTCGGTTGCCTGCACAGTCCCGATCACGCCCGGGGTCACCCCGACCACCGGGAAGACCTCCTTTGGAGGGGCCTTTGGGAAGATGCATTCAAGACAGGGGGTCTCACCCGGGAGGATGGTGGTTGCCTGCCCGCTGTACCCGCAGATGGCCCCGTGGAAGAACGGGATCTTTTTTGCAAGTGCAGTCCGGTTCAGCAGGTAACGGACGGGATAGTTATCCATGGCATCAACGATCCCGTCGGCCCTGCCCACGAGTTCCGAGACATTCCCTGCATCAATTATGGTATCGATTGCGTTGACCGTGATGTCGGCGTTGTACTGCTGCAGTTTCTCGATCGCGGAGACGGTCTTCTTCTTCCCGACATCCCGGTCCGTATGGAGGATCTGGCGGTTGAGGTTGGACGGGTCAACCGTGTCCATGTCCACGATTGTGATCGTACCGATGCCGGCAACCGCGAGATAGATGGCAATGGGCGAGCCAAGGCCGCCCGCCCCGGCGATGAAGATGTGCGCTGCTTTGAGCCGCTCCTGCCCCTCTTCCCCGAAGAGAAGGATCTGGCGTTTGTACCGCTCGAGTTCACGTTCAGATAACATTGCTCATCCTCACCATCGCGTTGCCCGTTATCCCCGGCACAACGCCGTGAACGAAGGGTTTCTTATATTCTCTATTGACAGGGGTATTATTAATGAGATCCGATATCGGCAAAATCTGCGAATCTCAGTGCTGGCAGGTTTCACCCACATCCTCATCGTGCGAATGAGGATGCGTCTCTTCCCAAAGCGGCAGGCCCTGCTTCTTTCGGTAATCGTTGATTGCCTTGTGGATACCTTCCTCAGCCAGCACCGAGCAGTGCATCTTGATCGGGGGGAGGCCCTCAAGTGCCTCTGCCACCGCTTTGTTGGAGAGAGCCCACGCATCTTCGAGCGTCCTGCCCCGGACCAGTTCGGTTGCCATGCTGCTCGACGCAATGGCAGCGCCACAGCCGAAAGTCTTGAACTTCGCGTCGGTGACAACGTTGTTCTCGATCTTCAGGTAGATGTTCATGATATCGCCGCAGGTCGGGTTCCCGACCTCGCCGACACCGTCTGCATTCTCGATCTCGCCCACGTTGCGCGGGTTCTTGAAATGGTCCATCACCGTGTCACTGTACATTGCATCCTCCGTTCTTCCCGCCCTTGTACAACGGGGACATTTCCCGCAGGCGCGTGACCACTTTTGGCAGTACCTCTAATACAAAGTCCACGTCCGCGTCCGTGTTCACGTCGCCGAGCGTCAGCCGGAGCGACCCATGCGAGATCTCCACCGGGAGACCGGTTGCGAGCAGGACATGCGAGGGCTCAAGCGAGCCTGAGGTGCAGGCACTACCGGTGGATGCGCAGATCCCCTCATCATCCAGCCAGAGCAACATCGATTCGCCCTCGATAAACTCGAAACTGATGTTGATGTTGCCAGGCAGGCGCTTCTCCGGGTGGCCGTTGAGACAGGCATTTGGGATCTTTGCGAGGATGCCATTGAGCAACCGGTCGCGCAGGGCCCGGATCTTTTTGTTGTGGCCTTCGATATCCGCAGTCGCGAGCTCGATGGCCTTCCCGAGACCTACGATGCCGGCGATATTCTCCGTTCCCGCCCGGCGCCGGCGTTCCTGGCCGCCGCCATGGATCAGGTTGTCGATCTTCACACCTTTTTTGATGTAGAGTACCCCGACGCCTTTCGGGCCATAGAACTTGTGGGCTGAGAGGGAGAGCAGATCGATATTCTGTGCCTTCACATCGATGGGAATATTCCCGATCGCCTGCACGGCATCGGTGTGGAACGGGATCTTATGCTTCCGGGCTATGGCACCCAGTTCCGCGATCGGCTCAATCGTGCCAATCTCGTTGTTGGCATACATGATCGTGATGAGGATCGTCTTGTCGGTGATCGCCCGTTCGAGATCGGCCGGGTCCACGAGGCCGTACTTGTCTACCGGAAGATAGGTAACTACAAAACCATCCTTCTCAAGGTACTCACAGGGATGGATCACCGCGTGGTGTTCGATCTTCGAGGTGATGATGTGGTTGCCTTTCTTCCGGTTCGCGTACGCTATGCCCTTGATCGCCCAGTTGTCGGATTCGCTGCCGCAGGATGTGAAATAGATCTCATCCGGTTCGGCACCGAGGGCGGTTGCCACCTGAGCCCGTGCGGTATCGATCGCTCGTTTCGAGTCCCGGGCAATGCTGTAAATGGACGAGGGGTTGCCGAAATGTTCGGCATAATACGGGATCATGGCATCCAGTACTTCCTGTTTGACGTACGTGGTTGCGGAATGATCCATGTAGATGATGCGTTTCTCTCCCATGCTTCACCGTGTACCTGAATATGTGCGCTGGTCGTTTGATTAGTCTTTCTTTGGATATGCAGGAACCCTCATGAGGGTTCAGGAATCACTCCGCAGGGGAGCAAATTTTATGTGCTGACACACCCAATTCACAATTGTGAATGCAATAAATTATGTCGAGAGTGTGACAACATAAAGGTTGTGTTGTGATGGAAGCCCCTTGTCAGAAGATCGTTTGGGATGTCCTGCCCGCAATCCGGGCGGCAATCGCGGTGGAACTCGTCAAGTACGGCGTCTCCCAGGTGGAAGCAGCGCGGATGCTTGAGATCGCCCCCTCCGCAGTATCGCAGTACCTGTCAGGTAAACGCGGGTACCGGATCGAATTCGAGAGCGATGTGAAAAAATCCATTGAACTGCTGGCGGCAGACCTCAAGGAGGGCCGGAAACTGAACCTTGTCCAGCGCACCTGCGACATCTGTCACCAGCTCCGTGAGGGTGAGGAGAACCAGTGCGGCGGTTCCCTAGCTTCCCGGGAACGTTGCGGATCGTAAAATATCAAAATCAATAATCCCATTTTTCATTCGAGATGTCCTCATGAGTGTTTCAGAAAAAGAGCAGGCCCTCATGGAAAATATCCGGCACCGGGGCTCCCTGCTGGTCGCGTTCTCCGGAGGTGTCGACAGTACGCTGCTTGCGGTGCTCGCCCGCGATGTGCTGAAAGACAGAAGCCATTGTGTGCTGCTTGATAGCCCGGTTGTGCCCCGTTCTGCCGTAGAGCAGGCCCGCCAGATCGCTCATGACATCGGGCTTACGCTCGATGTCATCCCGGTTCCCCACATGGATCACGATGAATTCTGTACGAACATGGAGAACCGCTGTTATCACTGCAAGAAGATCTCGGCAGGATATCTCAAACAACGGGCTGCTGAACTCGGCCTTGCCCACATTGCAGACGGGATGAACGTCTCCGATACCGGGGAGCACCGGCCGGGCCTCCGGGCCTCGGATGAGGAGGGGATCCTTCATCCATTTATCGAAACCGGCTGCACCAAACAGGATATCCGGGAGATCGCACGGAAACGGGGACTGCCCGTATGGCAGAAACCCTCCGCTGCCTGCCTCTCGTCCCGCATCCCCTACGGGGATCCCATCACCGCAGAAAAACTCCATATGATCGAAGAGGCCGAAACATTCCTTACCCGGCAGGGCTTTTCCCAGTTACGGGTCCGGCTGCACGGGTCCATTGCACGGATAGAAGTACATAAAGAGGAGATGGGGCGAATACTGGATCAGCAGGATGCCATTACTACACACTTGCGATCCCTCGGGTTCTCCTATATCACGCTTGACCTCGAAGGATACCGCACCGGCAGTATGGACGAAGTGCTGAAATAAGCGCTTTTTGCATCCATCCCCCATTTGATGATACCATGTTCAAGAGACTTCCCTGTATCAAGGTCGATGGCGAGAAGACAAGAACGGATCTCCACGAAGTGATCGAGGAGGTGCCCCTGGCACTGTTTGTGAACGGGCGGCACGCGATGACTGCGATGATGAGCCCGGTGCAGCTGGAGGATTTTGTCACCGGCTACCTTTTCACCGAACAGATCATCAAAGGCGTGGATGAGATCGAGTCAATCAAGATCGACAAAAACCGGATGAGCGTCATAACGAAGAACCTATTCAAGGTGCTGGGGCCCAAGAAGACCATCCTCTCCGGGTGCGGGGGGAGCACATCGTTTATCGACACCGGGAAACTCCCGACGATCAAGTCCGATTACTCAATCAGCACGGCGAACATCTGGACCTCCATAAAAGCGGTCCTGAACTCCGAACTCCACATCACCACGGGAGGAATCCATATCGTGGCCCTGCTGGATCATGAGAAGGTTCTTGCCGTATCCGAGGACATCGGGCGGCACAATGCCCTTGACCGCGTGATCGGATACGCACTCCGCAATAACATCGACCTCTCAAAAACGTACGTGATCGTCTCAGGACGTATCTCCTCCGAGATGGTGAGGAAGTCCCTGATCGCAAATATCCCCATCGTCGTCTCCCGTGGGGCAACCACCACGCTCGCTGTTGAGATTGCCGAGAAGACCGGGCTGACCGTGGTCGGGTTTGCGCGGGGCGGCAAGATGGTTATCTACACCCATACGCACCGGATCACCGGTTCAGTACCCGCGTCCGGATAACGATCGTCCCAGTTCGCGGCGGAGCTGGCAGAACTGGCAGAGCTCCCCGCTGCAGGGCTCCCCGCACTCACGACAGGATCTGAGGGGATCGGCATTGATCTCCCCGGTGCAGGACGTTTCAATTGCCTCTTTACTCTCCATGAGCCGTACCATCGTGCCGGGGTACCGGTATTCCAGCGTGGCAAGCATGGTCCGGGCATCCTGCCGCAGGGCGAACTTCGCATACGGGCACTCGGGTAGATCCTGCCAGGCATCCTGAAGCAGCAGGTAGGCTGCAATCTCCTTCTCCGCAACATACATCAGGGGCTTGATCCGGGGAATGAAACGTCCTGACGAATCGGTGCTGCTGTCCCGGACGAGCCGGAGGAGATCGCCCCGCAACACGTTCATCAGGACGGACTGGGCCTCGTCATCGAGATTGTGGCCGGTGGCAAGTTTTGTTGCCCCCGCAAAACGGGCCGCATCCGCGAGCGCCTTCTTCCGGAGAATACCGCAGACCGTGCAGGACCGGCTCTCCTGCCCGGCAAGGAGCGTATCAAGCGTATCACCATACAGGTCTGTGAATGATACATGGCGGTGCTCAATCATCAGGCTCCCCACAAGCCGGTCGGCCGCGTGTATAGTGTTCTCACGGTAACCGTTGATCCCCTCATCCACCGTGATCGCAACCAGCCGGACATCCGGTAGTGCCGGAACGATTCTGGAGAGGATCATCAGGAGTGCCGAACTGTCCTTACCGCCGCTCACCCCCACGGCAACAGTATCGCCCGGCACGATCAGGTTCCGTTCCGTAACGGTCTTTGAAACCCGCTGTTCTGTCTCCGCAATCAGGTGGGTGCCGCAGAGATGGCGTTTTGCTTGTCGCTCAAAAAAGACGGCCGGTTCCCCGCATACGGCACAGCGGGCCGCTTCCTGCCGTGAAGAGCCGCGGGTCATACCTCAACCCCCATGCGCGATCTGGATGAGCCGGATCACATCTTCGCTCCTCACCGGTGCATCCTCCGGGATCAGCGCACCGTCGCGAGTCGCGATCACCCCGAGAGGATTGATACCCTCCGCAAGCAGCAGCTGGTCAAGGGGAACCGTGGCGGTGGCAATCACCCGCTCCGACCGGTCCGGAAGGATAAGTCTCATACTGTACAGGATATGGGAGGGCCGGTTTCTTAAACATCCCGGTACAGAAAAAACGGGGTCGCGGGAGTTCATGGTCAGCGACGGTTTGATGTAATGGAGCATCGAACAGGTACAGAAGTGTTGCAATCGTGCAGGACAACAACAATATCCGGGAAGAGATCGCACGGCTGAAAGAGGAGCGAAACGCGATTCTCCTCGTCCACAACTACCAGCCACCGGAGATACAGGACATCGCTGACCTGACCGGTGATTCTCTCGAACTTTCCCGGGCCGCGGCAACCATGGAAGGCGATGTGATCGTCTTCTGCGGCGTGGACTTTATGGCCGAGACCGCTGCAATCCTCTCCCCCCAAAAGACCGTTCTTCTGCCCGCGGAAGATGCCTGCTGCCCGATGGCGCAGATGATCTCGGCTGAAGAACTGCGGCATGCCAAATCAAAACACCCCGATGTTGCCGTGGTCTGTTATGTCAATACCTCTGCGGAGATCAAAGCCGAGAGCGACATCTGCTGCACCTCCTCAAACGCGGTGAAGGTGGTCAATTCTGTGGATGAGGAAACCATCATCTTTGTCCCGGACCGGAACCTTGGGCGGTATGCGCAGCGGTTCACGAAGAAGACGATCCTCCCGTGGGAAGGATTCTGTATTGTGCATGACCGGATCACGCAAACGCATGTGCGGGAAGCGCAAAATGCCCATCCGGGCGCCGTGGTCCTGGTACACCCCGAGTGCCGGCCGGATGTGATCGATCTTGCGGATCACGTGGCGAGCACCTCGGGGATTATTCAGGAAGTCTGTACTTCCCGGAAGACGGAGTTCATCATCGGGACAGAGATCGGAATCCTCCACCGGATCCAGAAGGAGTGCCCGGATAAGCGCTGTTACCCGCTCTCACCAGAAGCCATCTGCCGGAATATGAAGAAGACGAATCTTGAGAACGTGCGCGACTCCCTCACCACACTCCGGCCCCGCATCACCGTACCGGACGATATTGCCGCACGGGCCCGGGGCGCGATTGAACGGATGCTGGCGCTCTGATCCTCATATAACCAGGAGTATTGACCATGACCGACAGTGAACTCATAGAGATGTACGGAATGATGGCGCTCGCACTCGACAAGATCGAGCACTGTTTAGAATTTGCAGCCATCATCCCGGAAGTACGATCGAACCTTGTCTTTGCCCGAAAGAGTGCAAAGACCCGCGAAGATGTGCTCGCCGTTGATGGCAGGATCACGGTTGTCGGGGGCATGCCCCATGCCTCGGGAAAACCGGCGTTCGGTGCATCCAGCCACATGGCACGGCTGATCATCGAGTACCGGAAGTACGATCCCACAATACGGGCAGGAATCGACTTTGCCAATAACCCTCACTTTGCGCAGTGGCTTCTCCAGTACTGCAAACAGAACGATTGGGCGTTCAGTATCATCGACCGGAGAAACGAACCCGACGATATCAAAGAAGCGGAAGGAGCGTCCATGCCATGGAAGGTGAAGGAGGCGATAAGGGCCGCAGGAGACAGGCCCCCGAAGATCTTCTACGAGACCGGTGCAATAGGAAAAGAACCGGTCTCGGTCCTGGTTGGCCGGGACCCGCTGGAGGTTGTCGGACAGATCTGCACTATTGCGAAATTATACCATGACCGCAGGTAAACCAAAGATCGGAAAGATCGATCACAAACTGTTCTCTGAATTCCTCCTCCATCGCCTTGGGAAGACCGACCCCTCGGTCATTGTTCCCCCAAGGACCGGGATCGATGCGGGCGTTGTGGATATCGGCAACGGGAACGTACTGATCATTGCCGAAGACCCGATCTTCGCTGTCCCGAAACAGCCGCTTGAGATGTTCGGCTGGTATACGGTCCATATCGGGGCAAGCGACGTGGCGGTCATGGGCGTAAAGCCGCAATACATGACCTATTCGCTTCTCCTCCCCCCGGAAACGAGCGATGCGGATTTCCGGACCATTGTGGATTCGATCCACCGGACTGCCGTTGAACTGGGGATTGCCATTGTCGGGGGACATACCGGGTATTACCCCGGCTTTGCGGCCCCGACTATCGGGGGAATTACCGTCTTTGCCATTACCGGCAAAGACCAGTATGTCACACCCGCGGGAGCCCGACCGGGCAATGACGTGATACTGACCAAAGGGCCGGCCATCGAGACTGCCGGCATCCTCTCGGTCCTGCGGGAGACTGACCTGCAGAAGAACTACCCGGATCACCTGATCCGTAAGGCCCAGGCACTCTGCCGGCAGATGACCGTGGTTGAGGATGCGCTCACGGCAATGGCAGCAGGAGGAGTCACCGCCATGCACGATGCCACTGAAGGAGGGGTGATAGGCGGCCTCTTCGAGATTGCCGATGCAAGCAACGTCGGGATGGTGATCGATGAGGCCCGGTTCGTATATCCGGATGAGGTGCGGATGGTGTGCGAATCGTTTGGCATCGATCCCGTTGCAGCAATCGCCGAAGGTTCGCTCCTTATAACCGCGGACCCGGCTAGCTCGGGAACGATTATCGATGCGCTTGCACAGGTCGGCATCCATTCATCGGTGATAGGAACCGTCACTGCCGATCCATCGACACGGACCATGAAGCGGCGGGACGAGACGATCATTCCCCTTGCAATACCCGCACAGGATCCGTTCTGGCCGGTCTTTTTCGAGAGCGTGGGGTAACCCTCCGGCTATCCCTGTTTTTTTGGTGCCATCATCTTATTGTACATCTCTTCACCCACGCACTCCTTCGCGTACTTGCACCACTGAACGCAGGAGAGGGTATCGTTATACACGACAAAACCGCAGGTGCTGCACTTCACGGAGATGTCATTTGAGAAGACCTCGACCTCCCCGCCACACTGCGGGCACTTTTTGATCGTGAGCGTGGGGGTGCGCAGGTTCGCCGAGCCCGGGCAATGATCGAGCATGGTCTGTTCAATGGGCAATGTCTGCATACCAGCACATGAATACAGCGGTCGTACCATCGTTCGCTCATGCCATGGGGGTCACGAGATCGGAGATCCGGACCTGTGCCATCGCAGATACCGGGTCTCCCTAAATCCCCCCTATCAGGCAAAGATGTAAGAGGACCGGTCGCTAACTATCCGGCAACATATGGCCGGAAACCCGCTGATTGCCACTATAAAATACGTTGCCGGCACCAAACCCTCCTTTCGCCTCTCAGAGATCATCCCCTATCTCGATGCACCGGCAACCGCGGGAGAGATACATAGTGCCATCTCCCCGGAATTATCCCGCCTCGGGCTCGTTGCTGTA
>Ga0265297_10008242_pt1 | contig 13995 bp, 13 predicted proteins | sample Munlanlwell13791_FD_192502 | JGI IMG/M metagenome (GOLD analysis project Ga0265297, IMG submission 192502) | Leachate microbial communities from a municipal landfill in Southern Ontario, Canada - Leachate well 137-91 | ecosystem: Engineered > Solid waste > Landfill > Unclassified | place... | reverse complement strand
CTTCGGTGGATCGTTTTTCTTTTCGGGTGTCGTGCTTTTTAAAAACTTGTAGGTTTTGCTTAGATTTTAGTCGTGATACGACTACTCCGGAGGCTTTAAGGGTGAATGTTTTAATAATCCGGAGACGCAGCAGCGTTGGGAAGTCGGAAAGGCGGGCCAAGGGTGGGGTTGGGAAGAAATGCGTGAAAATTCGTCAAAGGCGCTTGTCGTTTGATGTTTGCCTTGAAATAATTCACTATGATTATCTTGTGTGATTTAAAGTCGGGATTATCAAACGAAAGGTAAGCTTATAGCAAAGATCACTTCCTTTGACAGAATTTTCCACATTTATTTCTAACAGGGTGGAAGCATCTTTCCGACAAGGGTTTTTTCTTTGTTTCGTTTCTTTTTTGACCGCAAAAAAGAAATGAAAAACCCTCTTAGGGAAAAGCACGAAAGCTTAGTTATTAAAGACTTAGAAAGCGCGAAACAAAAAATGTAATTTAAGGTTAAAGGTTTTATTTAGCATCAATCCCAATTTTATTTTTCATCCTCAATCCCAATCTGTAAATATCCCATAATAGACTTTTTATCATATCACTTCGGTATTATTAATTGAACTTAAGTTCAACCTTAATGTTGCGCTTTCTATTTGAACTTCCGGTAAAAGTAAAGGAAAGTGTAGAGAGAAAAGTCCATGTATCCGGGCTTACCACCAGGTCTTTCTGAAAAACAGGCTGATGATACCGAAAATTTCAAGACGACCCAAAAGCATGTTAGCAGCAAGTACAAATTTGCCAAATGCCGGGATATCTGAGAAATTCCCCAACGAACTAACCTTCCCGAAACCGGGACCTACATTTCCGATGGTGGCTGCTGCAGCCGAAAAGGCAGTTCGGATATCAATATCGTAGGTGGTTAAAATGAGGGTAGAAACAAAAATGATCAGAATGTAGAATATTATAAACACGAGGGTATGAACCTCCAGATTGTCATCAATGACTTTCCCGTCAATTTTAACGGTAAAGACTCCTCTGGGATGCTGCAAAAGTTTGATCTGCCTTCCGAAGGACTTGAAAAATATCCAGACGCGATCGAATTTCAAGCCACCCGAAGTGGAGCCGGCCATAGCACACTGAATGGTGAAATAGATCAAAATGAATTGTGTGAAATCCGGCCATACTGAGCTGTCGGCACTAGCAAAACCTGTAGTTGTTGCTAATGAAATTACCTGGAAAGATCCGTAACGCAAAGATTGGCCGAAGCTTTCAAAACTGCCTGACCAAAAAAGTTTTAGTGAAACAAAACCTATACCCACGATGATAAAAGCCAGATATGCTCTGACCAGTGTAGAGTCGAAAAGGTTTCCTTTCTTTCTGACAATTGTATTATAGATTAGTCCGAAGTGAATCCCGGAAAGCACCATAAAGATCATTATGCAAATCTCAATACCTACATTATCGAAAGCAGCAATACTTGCATTCCGGGTTGAAAATCCACCGGTGGCAACGGTCGCAAATGTGTGGTTCACTGCATCAAAAAGCGACATTCCAAGAAGGGTCAATGCAAGAGTTTCGAGTAAAGTGAGTCCAAAATATACGAATACCAGTATCTTGGCGATTTCCCGGGTACGGTATTGAAAATTGCTTTTAGCAAGATTGGAGAACTCACTGCCCATGAGAATCAGTCGCGCAGAACCGGACTGAGGTAAGATCAGGATGGCATAAATGATGACACCTATTCCTCCGAGCCAGTGAGTGGAAGATCTCCAGAATAACAGACTTTTAGGTAAAGCTTCCACATCCTGCAAAATACTTGATCCCGTTGTAGTAAAACCGGAAACACTCTCGAACCAGGCATTGATCAGCGAAAATTCCCCTCCCCATAATATATATGGTAACATACCAAGAATGCAGATGGATATCCATCCCGTAACAACGATAAAGACTCCTTCAAGCGTGGTCAGGTAGTCTGTTTTGGGTACAAAAATGACAGGAAAGAAACCCAATACCAGAGCGATCAGTGTGCTGTAAAGAAAGAGGATCCAGGTGTTTTCCTGCCAGAGGAGCGCAAGGAGAAAGGATATAAATAAAAAGCTGGAAATGATTATAAATACAACCCCAATATATCGCAAAACAACTTCAATTCTCATGTCAATTATTCTTATTGAGGTTCCTTAAACGATTGGACAGTTGTTTAATTTCAGTATCAAGTTCCCTGAATTCATCCCGCAAGGGTGTTTGCGGATCAAAATCCCCCTTATCATACTGATGTCCTTTAAGCCCTTTAATAATCCTTTTAAAGGGGCCGAACAAATAGATGGTAATAAAAAAGTTGAACATCAGCAGAAACACCAGCGCAGACACAATGGCAACAATACCCGGCATGACCGAGCGTTGTGATCTTTCTTTCAGATCAGTGGCAGAGTGATACATGGCACTTTGATTCAGGTTTAGTAAGCTGTGTACAATTTGCTTGCACTCAAGGAATTTCATGTGATGCCCTTCAAAATACACCTCTGTGTTGCATCTCACTGTATCATCTTTGTACAGCATTTCCCACCCTTGTTTATAATCATTGTACACGCTATTGATCTCGTTGATAATATCCTGTTCATTTTCTTCCGTCACATTATTGCTTGCGATCAGGAAGGCTTTGCTGAATGCACTGTCGGCACTTTGTATTATGCCGTTACCTTCTTTTTTATGCCCGGTCAGATTCAGGAGAATTCCGCTGTCTTCCCTTTCCAGCGACTCTATCATGGTTTTGGCCGCTTCAATGGATTTATAGTTGTTTTTAAGTAATCCTCCCACAGAGTTGCTGATCCTGATGAATTCAATAATGGACATGGTGCCCGCTATAATCAGCATCACAATGATCAGGAGAAATCCCAAAAGGATTTTCGATTTCATTTTCATGTCAGGTCTTTTTTAAGGCTTGGTTAAAAAGGTTTTTTACTTTGATGAACTTGTCCCGCTGCACAATAGAAATTTGTTTAATTTGAAACTAAATGACTGTTCAAGCTCGAATATTTGATACAAAAGTAAAGATTATCTGTTTGAATAAGTATTATCGGGAAAACTTATTGTGAGGTTTTTTTCCGGGTGTCTTCCATACGTTTTCGAACCACTTCCTTAACCTGCTCATCAAAATCGGGATACATTCTCCTCAGCGAATCGAAATCATCTTTACTTAATTTATAAAGGTCACAATAGGAGAGGGCACGCACGCTGGCCATGCGTTTCTCATTTTGCAGCAAAGCAGTTTCTCCGAAAGGGGAACCCGAACCCAGTACGGCAACCCTTTTATCGTCCACCAGAATTTCCACTTCACCTGAACTGAGAAAATACATGCAATCGCCATATTCACCCTGCCGGATAACGTAATCGTTAGGAAGGAACACTTCAGATCTGAGCAGTTGGACTACTTCCCGGATAAATATGTCGTTGGTGTTTTGAAAAAGGGATACTTTTTCGATGATATCTTTGTTGATTTGCAGCAATATGTCAATTTTGAGTGATTTGGGCATATCTTCAAGAAGAGTCCCTGATTCGACACCTTTCTTGGTTTCCCATAAATAATGATAGTAATTGCTTACCCTTTGCTGCATCTGGAAGGGAATATGCTGAGTTTGCATGTAAATATTGATTTCTTCCAGATGTTTCCTGAATTTTGCCCTTGCCATATCCAGATTGGCAATCAGGGATGAAATGTTACCGATGATATACCCAAAAATACCTACCCCGATTATTTCTACTATGATAGTGTACACAATCTGCAGGTTGCTGTTTTTATCAGGGGAATAATCCCCGTACCCGATGGTGGCAATCGTGGTAACCCCCCAGTAGATGGCCCGGAGGTACTGATCAAAAAAACTGCGTTCCTGTTCGGAAGCTTTGATAAAACACCATCCCAGTGCAATAGTGTTGATCCCGATGATAAACCAAAAAGCCAAACCAATCAGGCGCATGACATTCGGATTAAAGTTCAGGCTTTCACTGATCTCCGAGAATGCGGTATGTATCTTTAACAGTTTAAGTAGAGGCAAGAGTTGGAAAAACTTCAGGACATACCATAGAAATTCGAATTTTTCAGGATTGGGTATTAATAAAATTGCAAAGTAGGCAAAGGGGAAGGCAGCAGTAAAATCAGTTTTAAGGCCATGCGAATAATAGTACCGGGCTATATCCTTTCTATGGTGTAAAATCTCAAATTTTACGCGAATGTCAGAATTAAAGGAAAAAAGAATATCCAGAAAATAAACGAGCACAATGATCCAGTACACGATGTCTGTTAAAGGCAGATCGAACGCAATGCGGTAACTCAGTACTATGGTGGAAGCCAGAATAAAGAGAACAATGAATCCATTCCAATAGATATTGAATGGATTGTTGTTGTCAATAACCGGTATTTTCGAGAAGAGGGTGCCCAGCGTGTTTTTATGCAGTTTTGACATATCTTAGTAATTGGATCGGTCACAAAAATAGGGTTTAAATTTATATCCTTAAAATAAATGTTAAGGTATGATCTGCATGAAGGCTTCTCCTCGCACAAAGTTTGTCGAAGTGCAATAAATGACGTTAGGCTTAACCCTTCGACAAGCTCAGGGACGCCTTCGACAAGCTCAGGGACGCCTTCGACAAGCTCAGGGACGCCTTCGACAAGCCTTGTATTGGTGTAGTTACAAAAACACCTGGTTATGGGAATTCAACTCACCCCCTGCCCCCTCTCTGATAAATCAAAGAGGGGGTAAGATCGCACTTACGTCCTGAAATAGCTTTACATTTAGCCCCTCTTTACGATGTAGAGAGGGATTGGGGTGAGTTACAAAAACAACCAGCTTGAGGTATTCACAAAATCCCAGAAACCTTTCGTCATTCCCGCGAAAGCGGGAATCTCTCGGGAAAGTATATGTTTTCAGGAGGTGTTCGTTCAATCTACATTCGGTTGGGGAAAGGAGCAGAAGTTCGACTTTCGTTTAACTCCTTATTTAGAATGCATCTTATTTTGGAACTCATATTGCTAGTATTCACGTCAATCTTTTAAATTTTAATAATGATGACAAGATTTTTTAAATATACCGGGGTCATTTCGTTGATGGCAATTATCCTGGTATCGTGTACTCCCGAAGATATCAATAATGTTGATCCTGATGTTTCGAACAACGTACAAACAGGCAAATGGGCGATTACCCTCTATTCCGATGGAGGACAGGACGAGCTTTATCATTTCAGCGGATACGAGTTTAGTTTTCAGAACGGAACAGCAACAGCCGTAAAGGGCGGAGATACCATCAGCGGCACCTATTCCAACGGAATTGACGACAGCGAGATGAAGTTTTACCTCGATTTCGGCAATCTGGCTCCTTTTGATGAGCTGAATGACGACTGGCATATACTTGAAAACACAACTACCAAAATCCGGCTCGAAGATGTAAGTGGCGGAAACGGGGACACCGACCTGCTTACTTTCGAAAGGAAATAAAAGAGTCATTGCGGTTGTAGTTAGCAACAATATCTAGATTTGGCCAAGATGTGCGGAACCGGAATCTTTATCAACAGAATAATGGTCGCACTGAGCTTGTCGAAGTGCCATAAATGACGTTAAGCATAACCCTTCGACAAGCTCGGGGACGCTATATGGCTTTGGGTTTTTTATACACAGAATGTTTGATACACAAATTGCCTTCATTGCAATCAGATTCGAGTGTATTGTTTCTTATGCAAAGCATACGATTTTACCCGCAAAGCACACGAATGCATTTGCAAAGGACACGAATGTACTTGCAGAAAATACGAATGCATTTTCAAAGGAAACGAAAACACTTGCAGAGGACACGATTGTGCTTGCAAAGGACACGATTGTACTTGCAGAGCATTCAATTGCACCTGCAAAGAACAGGATTACACCTCGTCTGAGGGAAGAGTTGCCTCGGATTTTTATCAACAGAATAATGGTCGCAGGGAGCCTGTCGAAGTGCAATAAATGACGTTAAGCATAACCCTTCGACAAGCTCAGGGACGCTATAAGGTACATGTCTTAGTGCAGTTTGCATCTACACCATTATATCAGATCAGATTCACAGAATCCCAAAAAAGTGCCGTCATTCCCGCGAAGGCGGGAATCTCCAAGGAAAGATTATAATTTGAGGAGATTCCGGTCTTTTATTCGTCCCTCATAAAAACCGGAATGGCGCTTTCTATCTCCCTGCTTCAGTAAACTGTAAGATTAACCTCATCTGCAGAGGCAAACTGCTTCAGCAATGCTGCTGTTTCGTGCACCGTAGCATGAACATCCTCCTTGCCATCAAAATCAAAAAACACCAGCAGAATGTGGCGGGTGTTTTCATTGATCAGGGTACGTGCCGAATCGCTGGTTGGACTGCCAAAGGCTCCCGCGCTGTCGCGCAAAACGGGCAGGTTTTCCACGTTAAGCAATCCCCGGCCTATGCTTTCATACACATCGTCAGCCAGGCCGGCATCCAGTAAAATAGCTCCTTCAATACATTCCCGATCGTAGCCACCAATGGAATAACCACTTTTCAGAGAAATGTAATTAATAATGTCCACTACATTATTGATTTGGTATAATCCAAGTCCCCGGATTACCCTCCGGTGCAAGGCTTCAGCCGACAAGCGGTAACGGCTGGGTTCCTTGCCCAATGCTTTGTAGGCTTCACGAGAACTTTTTATCGCAGGGATGTCCTTGATGTCATCCAAATCCATCCCCTTTTTAACGCTGACCAATTGGTCAATTAACGATAAAAGCTCAGGTGACGAGACTTCAACCCGCACTGTGGCACTCAGGCAGGCCAGAATCAGCTTGGGGCATTTGGAACGGATATAAGTTGAGATGTTTAATTTAACCGGCATCTAAGGTTAATTAATTCTCAGATCAACACATCACTTTTCAGAAATCTTCTGAAACCGATGGCAATGCTGACAATAATAACAAAAACACCAATCAGGCAGTAAGTGGTATCCAGCGACATGGTATTGGCAATTTCGGAACCTTTAAACCAATCGAAGGGGGAGATGTATTTCAGGTTATCAAGTTTATCGTTGACGGCAATCACAATCTGCAGCATATACATCACCATGATGAGGATGACCGATACGGATGAAATGGACTTGGAGTAAGGGAAAAAAGAAGAAATCAGGAATGCCAGCGAAGCAAATACCAGTCCTCCGATTAACCAGGCTAAGGAGAACAAGGTAATAAGCTTCAGATCGAAACTGCCTTTGATATTCATGGCAAAGGAAATCCAGGAAAGGAAAAACATCAGTATAATAATGACAACAAAATAAAGCAGGGAAACACTCAGTTTGGTGGCAATGATACGAAAGCGGGGAACAGGGAGGGAAAATAAGTATTCGGCAGTTTTATCGCTGAACTCTTTGGACATAATGGTGGCAAAAACTCCTGCTATATAAATGGCGAGAAAAAGGTAAATGTAAGAAAAGATCAGGGCAAAAAAGCTTTTTGCACTGCCGAAATCAAGATTGGCCATTCCGAAAGCTTCCTGCAGCGGACCCGGAAATTTCAAATCCAGTATAGTTTTAATATCAGGACCCATCTTTTTTGACATGGAAACCACCCACACTATCATAAAGCCGCATATCAGGATGGTAACAAGAAAAGATTTCAGGTTTCGTTTTAATTCTCTTTTAAACAACATGGGAACCTCCTTTTTACTTAAAATAATGCATAAAAACGTTTTCGAGCTCAGGTTCCTCGATATAAATGGATTTTAAATGAACCTGGTTAAGCAGTTTGATCAGTTCATCGGGTTTGCCCGAATACATAAACTGAATGCTGCTGTTTTCCATTTTATAATCGGCTATGCCTTCCATGTTCGAAAAATCATAAGGTTCGTCTGTCTCAATCCGGACCTGCCTGTAGCCGATATTGGTAAATTCACCTGCCGTGCTTTCCCTGATCAAAACGCCTTCCTTGATCAGGCCGATGCGGGTGCAGAATTTCTGGACTTCGTGCAACACGTGGGAGGAGAAAAAGATGCTCACCCCGTTCTTTTGTTCCTCTTTAAAAAGATCGTAAAGATTGGCGCGGATCACCGGATCGAGGCCGTTGGAGGGCTCATCCAGAATCAACAGTTTCGGGGAATGCAGCATGGCACAGGCAATAGCCACTTTCTTGCGGTTGCCGAATGAAAGCTGCCCGAATTTTTTATCGAAATCCAGTTTCAGGATGTCATCAAGCTGCTTCAGCCGTTTGGCGGGATCAATATGGTAATAGCTGGCGGTAAAGGCAAAAAGATCGTCAACTTTCATATCGCTGTACATAAAACTTTCTGCCGAAACATAACCACAGAGCTGCTTGATTTTAACATCATCCGTCCTTGGATTGAACCCCATGACTGAAATGCTGCCTGTATCGCACTGTAAAAAATTAAGAAGCAGCCTGATGGTGGTGGATTTCCCGGCTCCGTTTGGGCCGATAAAACCGTAAATCTCTCCTTCTTCCATACGGAGGTTCAAACCTTGGACAGCTTTTATTTTTCCGTAAGATTTGTGGACATTTTCAAGTGTAATGATTTCCATTATGTATAATTCAGTTTTTTGATATAATCACAATATTAGGAAAATAAAACTGAATCAAAAAAAAGAAAATTTACCTGAAAAGCTAAAACCACTGTCTTCTCCTGAACAGCAGAATGCCAAAAAAGGAAAGCAATAAGGAACCTGCAATGATCAGCGGTAAAGCCAGGTTACTCTTTTCCATATAATTTGGTACATTCATTCCAAATATACTTGCAATAAGAGTGGGGATCATTAAAAGAATGGAAATCAATGTAAGTTGTTTCATGACCACGTTCAGGTTATTGGAGATCACGGAGGCAAAGGCATCCATCATGCCGCTCTGGATGTCGGAATAAATCTGCGCCATTTCAAGTGCCTGTTTGTTCTCAATATAGGCGTCTTCAAGAAGGTCTTCATTTATCTCAGTAGTAATTTTTTTGGAGTTCCTGAGTTTGGCAAGTACAATTTCATTGGCCTTGATGGAGGTAATGAAATAGACGAGGCATTTTTCCATTTTTAACAGCTTGTTCAATTCTTTATTCTTGATCGAAACTTCAAGGTCTTGTTCAATCAGCGCGGTCATTTGATTAATATGCTTCAGGTATTTCAGGTAAAGGCTGCCTGTACGCAGAAATAATCTTAAAATAAAATTGATGCTGTCTTTAACATGCCGATATTGTTCTCTCAGCTGATTGGGCTGCCCAACGGGAAGAATGTCATTTTCCTGTAAACATAAGGTCAGGGTAAGTTCATTATGGATGAAAATTCCCAGCGGAATGGTCTGAAAGGGGACACCGTTATTGTCGTTTTCAACGGGTATTCGCATAATAATCAGGGTCCATTCATCTTCAAATTCCACACGGGGCCTTTCATCAGGGTCAAGGATGTCGTTGATCAAATCCTCAGGGAAGAGGTAATCATGCGATATTTTTTTAATCTCTTGTGCATTTGGGTTAATCACATTGATCCAGCAGCCTTTTTCGGGCACATCTATTTGTAAATAGCCTCCGAATGTTTTAAAGATCGTGATCATAATACAGTCTCCTTACTTTGTCTTTTGTAAGGAAACTAAAAAGCCCTTACAAAAGGTTATTCATTAAATTTACTATGATATGGGCCTTCGTCCATGGATAAAACTTTAATTGTAATGGCAAATGTAGTAAATATTTAACAGGAAGAAGAAAAAAAATCTGAAATAATTTATTCTTTTAAAAATTCAGGGAGAACGTAGTTGTTATAAAAAAAATGTTCGCGTTGTGTGAATTTGTGATGGTAGTCTTGATTTAAATGTTTTCTTAAAGGAATTCCCAACCCGGATAATTTGTTAAATTTGTAATCATTTTTAAGGAAAAGATTTGTCTTTATTTCTGGGAATAAATAAGAGGAAAGCCTGCGAAAACCTTACCGATAAGGAAATTGTAATCCAATATAAGATCCGTGCCGATAGGGAAATGATTGGTATTCTGTTTAAACGTTATACCCATCTGGTGTATGGAGTATGTTACAAATACCTTAAAGATGCAGAGGAAAGCAAAGATGCCGTTATGGATATTTTTGAAAAGCTGACGGAAGATTTGAAAAAACATGAGATAGAAAATTTTAAATCCTGGTTGTACAGTGTGTCAAAAAATCATTGTTTGATGATACTTCGGAAAAGCAAGCCGGAGATCAGAATGGAAGATAAACACCTGCGAAGTTTCGAACTGCAGCTTATGGAAAATGATCATGACATGCATCAATGGGACAAAGAAGAAGTAACAGTGAGTTTGGAACAAATGAAAGATTCATTGTCGGGACTGAAGGAAGAACAACGGCAATGTCTGGAGTTGTTTTACCTGCAGAACAAATCGTACAAGGAAATTGAGGAAATAACAGGTTATTCATCGGAAAAGGTTAAAAGCTATATTCAGAATGGCAAAAGAAACATGAAGATCATATTAAGCAAGCAAAATGGCGAACAACAGAACATATAAGGATGAGATGAACGAAACCTGCTTAAGCATGGAGGAACTTGTTGCTCTTGCAAAAGGCGAGGCGGGTGAGGTTTTGTCATTAAAAGCTCATCGGCATATGGAATCGTGTGAACTTTGCCGCGATGCATGGGAAGGGCTGAATGCCTTTAATGATCCGGACGTTTATCATAAAGCCGTCAAAGACATCAATCAACGAATTGACCGGTCAACAATAGTGTCTGATATTAAATACAAAAAAAGTCGCCCCATGCTTTTGTTTTCGGCAGCAGCTGTTTTGCTGGTCTTTATAATTGCTTCCCTTTTTATTTTCGTGTTCAGAGATCATACAAAAGGCAATCTGGCTAAAAATGAAATGACCGAAGAAGAAGAGGTGCTTGCTCGTGAAGCCGGGAACAATGACAGGAAAGTTATTGAGGAAACTTCAACTGATGCAGCAGAGAAAAAAGCAGATTTTGACAACCAAGCTCCCATTGAAGAGGTTACTGCCAATATGGATGTAGGGGAAAAAAATGAACAAGCTGTAATCAGTGACAATAAAGCTGAGCGTGATGCAGAGCTGCTTGCTGTGGAGGATGATGAATTTCCTGATTATTCAGGGGCTAATAAAGAGACCATTAATGAAAATCTCGTGGTCAATGAGGCAAAATCAGGAGGATATGTCATTGCTTCCAAAAGTAAAAAAAGTGAAAATAAAAAAGGGGTGACAGGTTTACCTCTGGCTGAAGGTCAGGATGACTTAAAAGATAAAAAACTGGATGAGAATTACATGAAACAAGCATACTCCAACCTGGAAAGTCAAAACTACCTAAGCGCACTCTACTTCTCCAAACTTATCCTCGACAGGGATCCAACCAACAGGGAAGCTCAGCTTCTTGCCGGAATATCCAATTATTACCTCGGCAATTATGAGGTTTCAGATAAACAGCTGGAGGGGGTTATTGAAACGCCTTCCGATAGCCTTAGTTTCGAAGGAATGTGGTTTTTGTCCAACTCCATGGTCAAGCAAAATAAAATTGAACAGGCTGAACAAATGCTTCAAAAACTGGCAACCGAAAGAAATCATTACAGGAAGGATGCTGCTGATTTGCTGGAGTCAATAAAAAAGTAGATTTGCTCTTAACGGGTTTAAACTTTGTCAACTGCATGTTAGGAAGTCTTTACAAGCTCAACATCCGACTTTTTTATAAAATGCAGAAGAATATTGAAACAAAGGATCAGACAGGCTAACTCAGTGAGTCCAAAGATGAATTTTCCTTCCCTCAAGCTTGGCGATACATAGAGCAGAAATTCAAAAAATTTGGTTATAAAGACAGTATATCCGATGAATTTTAAATTTCTCGCTTTCTGTCTGAATCCGGATTGCATAAGTAAAAGGGGAATAAAAGCATTTCCGGTAAAGGTGATCATTAGGATGGCTGTATTTCTTTGATCGAAAAAGTAATCCAACAGCTTCAATCCGGCTTCATGGTGAGCGTACCAATCAATAAGCATAGCTGAAAAAATGAAATAAAACCAGAATAAGGAAACGGCTAAAAGATATCTTCCCAAATTGTCGGTAAAATCTGTTCCCTTGTTTCTCAAACTTAGAACGATAAATGACAGTGCCAATTGCAAAAATGAAACAAAGAGCAGGAAGGGCATGCTTGCGATCGGATTTCTCAACATCAAGGGGAAAAACCAGTCGGAAGAAATAATGCTGAGTGAAATAAGTATGAGAGCCAAAGAAATAATGGAGTATATAACAGGCTTACGGCATATTTGATTTTCATTAAAACGCTTCGAAAAGTAGTAAAAGGCAAAAAGAATTAAAAATGACCTTGACGCAATAGCAGCCGGATGCAACCATAAGCCGTTAAAGTTGGTAAAGGGGCTAAGGAAAACTAAACCGATACAGACGGGAATAAACAGAAGCAGGAGGAAAGGCATCAGCTTGTTTATTTGATAACCATATGCGACAAATGAATCAGACCATTTTGCATTAACAAGGAAATGTATGCTGATGGTGCTTTGTAATCCCATAGCAAGTCCGGTTGACAGGAAAAACAGGATGGAGCAGTTCATCCATAAAAGGGGAAGGGCATCTCCTTTTCTGAAAAACAGTATATCCGGCAGAATCATGGGCAACGCAAGGAACAGCCCGGGATATTTATATGCAAAGGTTTTAATATTATTCATTTTTATCTTCAGGATTTGATTCTGCAAAGGTTTTAATAAAAAATACCAACTGCCATTTTTCTTCGTCATTAAGTTCTTTCTCATTGCCCGGCATCAGGTTTTTACCAAAATGCAAGGAATGGAATATTTGTCCGTCACGAAGCAGGGGAAGTCTGCTTCTGAAGTTGGGCGGAGGTGGATATTTACGCTGATCAATCATGGGTGCTTTGGAATTTCCATTAATTCCATGGCAATGTTTGCAATAGAGCATGTACAAATCTTTTCCTTTCCTAATGTTATAACTGCTGGGCATCAGAGGATTGGTGAGTGAGTCAGCAGCCTTGAGGTAACCTTCCTTAGTGTCGGGGAAGCGGTAGAACAAGTCTGATTGGCCTTTTGGAGATGCATCTTCGTCCTGATGAATGGTTAGAGGTAATTCCTGATCCGGACGCCCGCTATTATTGGTACAGGAGCTTAATTGGATAATGATGATGCTAAGGAGGGAAAGAGGATACGTAATATGTTTGGGGTACAATTTCATTTGTTTTTTATTTTTATGGGAAAGAAGAGGGATTTGGACTGATAGAGGTAAGTACCGGTCTTTAATTCATCAAAGGAAAGATGCTCCGGCAGTTTGCCGTTTAGGGACTTTTGGTCAATAACAATGCAAAAATGATCTTGTGTTAGCCTGCTGTCAAAGATAAAGTTTTCCTGTCCGGGCATTAATCTTGTTTTAAAAGCAAACCATCCCAGTAAACCGAGGGAAGCAAATAAAAGACCTGTGGTAAAACAGAAAATAGAAAATGAAAACCAGGGAAGGACAGGCTTGCTTCCATAGAAAAGTATAATTTGCCGGTGAATGACTATCTGAATCGTTGCTGCAAATAGAATACCTGCCAATCCGGATAAAAATGTTATCCTTCCTGCTGAAGTATAGGAGTTATGAAAATCTGGTGAATCTTCAATAGGATAAGGCGAATAAACATCCAGAATGTTTGCCTGATGATCCTTTAATAGATACATCGCTTCCAAAAAGTCATTTTCATGCTTATAAAAAAGGTAAAAAGCGTCAATATGCTTAATAACATTATTCATTAGCTGCGGATGATTCTTTTTTACGAATTTCATACACCGAAAGTGCCGGTAAAAAGCGAATAAAAAGCAAATAGCAGATCATTATAAATCCGCAGGCGCCTGCTGTTATGGCCAGTGAGGCGATGTTGATCTTATAGGCATTCCACGAAGAGCTTAAATGCCCGTACTGGGCAGAGGTAATTACAATCACGAATCGTTCGAGCCACATTCCGGCAAGAATGGCAAGACTTATAATCATAGTCCTCTTCCCTTCT
>Ga0265297_10008241_pt1 | contig 13996 bp, 12 predicted proteins | sample Munlanlwell13791_FD_192502 | JGI IMG/M metagenome (GOLD analysis project Ga0265297, IMG submission 192502) | Leachate microbial communities from a municipal landfill in Southern Ontario, Canada - Leachate well 137-91 | ecosystem: Engineered > Solid waste > Landfill > Unclassified | place... | reverse complement strand
CATCGAGCTTAGCAGAGATGTCAGGACCTGGAGTTCCGTCCGCTAGCTTGATAGTTGCCAGACCACTAGTTATCTGACGGAGCCTCGTGAGCTTGGCTACTATATTAGGGATATCCAAAATAGTGCCGTCTGATAGCTCGATCATCATAAGCCGCACCGCGTCGCGATACGCCGCTACTTGTTCCGGCAGCATAAACAACGGCATCCTCTGCGCTCTCTTGGGAGGTAGCTGTATACCTACTTCCGCTTTCAGGTGTCGGATCATATAGGGGGCAACCTCCCGTTTTAGTAGAGGCAGGTTGCGAATGCGACTAGAATACTTTGGATGTCCATGTACCGAGTAGAGTTCATAGGCGTACATATCTTTGAAAGTATCCCAAGTCATGTGCCAGCGACTCTTTACTGCGGCTAGGAGAGCCCACAGCTCCGTAGGATTGTTCGAGAACGGTGTAGCTGTAATCAGTAGTCTATGCTTAGCCTTCAGACTCAGAAACGCTCTTGTAAGCTGCGCGCGCGGGTTGCGCGCCCTGTGCGCCTCATCCGCGATGATCCAGTCCCACTCGAGCTCTCCGAGAACTCTCTGCTCCAGTCGCAGTAGGTCCCAGTTCATGATCAGATAGCCTTTAGGGCCCTTCTGGCTTAGAAACGTATAGATGTCGACAGGCCGCGTAGCTGCATCAACTACAACTACTCGAGGCTCTTCTCGACACCAAGCGCGTAGCTCATTGTACCACCACATCTTAAGAGAGTTCGGACAGAGTACCAAGGCTTTACCGAGATCGTCGATGCTCGAAGCTACTGCAGCTACAGCAGTTTTGCCTAGTCCGGGCTCGTCAGCTAGAATAGAATTTCTAGCTGCTAGAATGTAGCTGACATCCTCTTTTTGATAGGAATACAGTCGGTCGAACCCCCTGTGCTCCTCAATCGAGGCTGCAGCCTTCTTCGCCGAGAGTAGAGCATCTTCCTCGGCTGCGATCTTACGATACCAGGCAAGCACTTCTGCCGAAGCACTCACCTTGCACTCTAGCGTAGCAACGACCAGCTCCAGAGCTCTGGGAGTCATCGGAAAAGCTAGAACAGATTCAGCTCTCAGATCGAATCCGGAGATACTAAGTAGACTTGCAAGACGCTCATCGTCTTTCGAGACCGTCATCCCCTTCAGTAGAAGGTTCCGTCCACCGCAAGTAATGATAGGGCTTTGCGAGGCTATTAGAGATGGCGTACCTAAGGGCATGTCTAAGAGCGTCGGTAGCGTGTTTGTTGAATCCATCTACTTTTACCACTTTCACGGATTTTCCCTGACTAGCTGGTTGCATCACAAGCGGCAGATTCATCTTGTGTGTGAGAAAGCGCAGTACTCCTATGACCTGCGGAGCTTCAAAGCGGTTCCAGTAGAGGTGCTGAGCTTTTCCCGGGTACAGCAAGAAGTCCTCACACACTACTACTGTAGGCATAGCGCGTCCTAGAAGCTTCTCCAGATCGTACCATAGAGGAAAAGAGCCTCCAGCTAACTGACCCCGCTTAAGACAAGCCCAGCCCGTTTCCTCTCCGGGATCTACTGCGAAGATCGTAACTCCAGAAGGGAGATCTGCATCATCTCTTTCAGAGACTCCTCTGTGAATAAGACGTTTCCCAAGATCAGTCCCGAGGCTCTGGCTCTCCCCACTACTAGAGGAGAGGCCCGTTGTAACTTGCCTCTGTTCCACCAGTTGTATACTGTCGCCTTGGATACCGCGTACAGAGCTCTTGCTCCGGCTGGAGAAAGATATCGAACCCCCTTGTACGTGATCACTACAACAGGATCTGCCATTACTTTGCATCTCCTTCCCCCTCTTCTTCCTCTTCATCGCTTCCGGTGACCGCATCATAGAACTGTTGTACTAGATCCTGATCGGTTTCGACCTTTAGGAGCTTGGACTCGTCGAGGGAATGTCCGAAGTCCGCTTCTGCGATGAAAGGAATACAGTTTGATCCGAAAACTTCTCTCGGTATAGCTTGCATTTCCCCTACGATCTGGCTAGCCACAACGTCCTTGTTCTCTTCAGGCACTTCGTAGATACCTGAGTCGTGCAGCGGCATCAGAACGAGGCCTCCGTAGTTGCTAATCCACTCTCTGACTCGCATCATAGCAAGCAGCTGGATGTCCGATGCAAGGCCTTGAATGGGTGCGTTCACGCAGTATCGCCGTATCTCGTTCTCGTTGTTCTGATTGACAACAGGAAACCGGCGTCGACGCCCTGTAGGAGTCGTAACGTACCCTTGCTTAAGCACTCTCCGAAACTGTTCCTCGCGCCAGGCGTCGAAAGTGGGCATCAGAGAGTTGATGATGTGCATCTTCTCCAAAGCTTCGTCTTTCGAGATGCCGAAGGAGTCTGCAATGGATTGCCAGCCTCGTCCGTAGAGAAGTCCGAATACGAACGACTTGGCAATGACCCTCTGTACTTTGGTGTAATGTTCACCGTAGAACCAGGTAGCTACCGTGTTGTGAATGTCCTTGCCAGAGCGATAAATGTCTCTGAGAGTCTCATCTCCGCTGAGCATAGCCGCTACGCGCAGTTCGTGCTGACTGTAGTCCACGGTGACCAGCACGTTTCCTGGCTCCGCACAGGGCACGCCGCGAATACCGTTAGTGTGCGACATATTCATGACGTTCGGATCCGTAGAGGCCAGTCTGCCCGTAACAGATGCGAACAACGAGAATTGCGGATGAATTCGTCCATCCTCAAGAGGCTGGAAGTGATCTAAGTAGTGAGTGCGCAGATGTTTTGCTTCTCGGTACGCCAGTAGATGCTTGGCGAAGTTTGATATCTTGGGCAACTCGTCGTGATACGAAAGCCTGAGCAGCTGTGCTTTGCACGTAGTCATATCGGGTCTGTCTCCACCTGTCTCTGTGAGAGTTTTAGTCAGACCTAAGCGACTTTTGGACCATACCGGAGCTCCAAGGACATCGTATAGGATCTTAGAGGTTTGCTGTGCTGATCTCGGGTTATAGCTCGCTAGTCCAGACTCGCGAAGAGCTATGCCTTGCAGAGTAGCTTCCTCGGCATCCTCTTGAGTCTTTGAGTTGATAAACATCAAAGCTAGCTTAGATGTATCAACGTGTATTCCGTTCAGCTGCATCTCTATGCATAGGGGGACTGCGGGCATCAGAAAGTCGTAGAACAGATGGTGCAGATCCTCATTCTCGGGCTTGCGCAGGCGGTCTGAGAAGAGCTCGTAGAGCATCCAGGTGTAGATACCATCCTGTGCGCAATACTCGTACAAGACTTTTCTGGGCAACCACGCATAGGAGTCGGTTGCCGGCTTTTGCAAGTATTGAGCTAAGTCACCTTCCCAATCTGGGGCATCGAACTCCTGAGCGGCAAGCTGCTTCAGTCCGTGAGATCCGCGCTCTTCATCAAAGCTATAATGCGCGAGAATCGTGTCGAAGTATGGCTCCAGAGTTACACCTAAATACTTCTTGATACGCACCAAGTCGTAGATCAGAGAATGACCGATCCACTTCACTGCTGGAGCGATCTCTCTCCAAGCATTCAGGGCCTCCTCGTTTAGAGCCTCGTCCGACAGCACTGTGGCGTCAGCTTCGCCTCTCGATATCACGAGGCATAGAATGCCGTCATTGTCCAGATCATGCCCGGATGTCTCAATGTCCACGACCGCATACATAGTACCCTTCATGTCACGTCTGAAGAACTCTACAGCTTCTCTAGGATCGTCAATGACGCGGTAGTCTTTGAACGTAGCTCTCGGCTCGACTGTGCGACATCCCAGAGCCCAAAGCTTGATGGTCTTTGCAAACTGCGTGAATCCGGCGGAGGCGAAGGTGCCGCTGCGCAGTAGAGCTGCAGGATGAACACAAGCTATTACCTTCATTCCACCTACGTCATATACACGACCCTGGTTCTTCGTAATGCTGCGATCGCCTGTGAGTGCCTCGAGAGCTTCATTGCCAAGAGCTAGGACGTACTTTACGTCCCTGAATTGCAATCTCTCGATCAGATCCTGACGGCACTTTGCCGCTGCAAGAGGGTAATTCGTTTTCTTCGCGTCCATGTGGATGTAGCAGGACACTGTATTCGTCACGAACACCTGCTCGCGTCTAAGGCCTGCCTGTGCTACGTTAGCCCATAGTAGTTTGCCTGCAGGACCTACAAACGGCTTCTTCTCGAACCGCTCCTGGTCTCCAGGACCTTCACCTACGATCGCAAACTCAGTCTGCTCGGGACCAGAGTCTGGCACAAAGATAAAGCTATCACCGCAAGGGCATCCAGAGCACTTAGCAGGCAACTCGAAAGATCTTTCCTGTGCAGGTCTTGTTAGCTTCATGCTAGATGCCTCCTCCTCCGCCACCCAGAACAGATCCGATTCCTTGAGCCCAGTCTCGGATGAATCTGAAGTTATGCTGAGCTATTAGAATCTGCTCCGGCGTGAATGCAGAGCTCACCTCATTAGAATGCCAGAACTTCTCTCGGTACAGAAGACCGTAAGTCTCGAGGCGTAATTCCTCTGCAGCCAGTACCCAGGGGAGTGCCGTATCAACACCCATTACACGTGCCCCGAACTCCCGCGCGATCGGGAAGAGCTCTACAGGGTTTTCAGTTAGACCTAGCAAGTGTACACGCACGCGCTTGCTGTGACGAAAGACTTCTCTGACGAGAGAGGCTCGTCCGTGTATTGGAGCATCTGGAGCCAGTCTCGTATGTGCTCTCGCTACCCCGATAATCTGCGGGTCCAGAGATAGTAATCGATCCAGGTCGCGCAGCCATTCGGAGTATGTAGCCCCGTGAGGCACCATCATCAGCTGCGTGAGAGGCATCATCTCTTTGTACGCGAGCCAGTCTTTGTGTTCCAGGAACGAGCAAGCGGCGCCATAGGATGCGTCAGGGTCTTGGATGACGTCCGGAACGACGAGTACGTCCGGACGCAACTGATCAGCCTGGCCAATAAGCTCCTCAGGGGACATTGCACCTCCCTCCGCAGCTCCGTTATCCATGATGACCACGCTGCCATGATCTCCGCGTCGGATCTGCTTGAAGTAGGTGATGTAGTCTGTTTGGTACAGCAGCTGAGCCAAAGCCATGTAATACCCTGTTCGCGGGGCATGTTCAAGAACGGATCTAGGTGTAATCAGTGCTACCTTCATAGATCTCCTTTCTAAGAGTAGGGGCTCCGCCGGCATTGCGGCTCGGCCCCCTGTGCTACTGGCGGTTGATACTGATCAACTCGAGGAACTGGGAGCAGTCGTCGAAGCTTGCTTCGAAGACGCCCCGCTTCGCAACGGTTAGGGTCTCGCTGCCAGGCTTGCGAACGCCGCGAACGGTCATACAGGAGTGCTCTGCTTGCATGACTACGATGACTCCCTTTGGTTGCAGCATGGTCTGCAGATAGTTCGCGATGTTATCCGTCACCTCCTCCTGAATCAGAGCGCCGTGCGTGAAGTGCTCGACGACTCTAGCGACCTTGCTAAGACCCGGCACCAATCCGTCCGGAATGTAGCCTACATGACATTTACCTACGAATGGTAGGTGATGGTGAGCACAGAGAGCCGCGAAGCTGATATTGAGAACTGAGACCATCTGATGACTGTCAGTCGGGAATGTTGTGAAGTTGATCGGAGCCAGGTTGTTGCCGAAGAACTCCAGATAGGACTGCACGACTCTCATAGGAGTTCGGCTCTTGGGCTCCGCTTCCATGATATCCCAGATGCCGAGCTCTTCGAGGAAGAGCTTGTAGTATAATGCTGCTTGTTTCATCTTTTCGAAGCTCGGCGCGGTTATGTGGTTCATATTCCAACTCGCTTTCCCCATAGAAGTCGGTGTAACTGCGGCAGTATTTGAATGTTGGGCAGACTGCGTAGATCGTCTTGAGCCATTACCCATCCTCGAAGCGTCTCTAGGCGCATTAGAAGCTGCTCCGCATTACCTTCGAGACCGTTAGGCTGAAGGATTACTCTTACTTTGCGGAAGTCTACGTTGTGATCGCTTGAAAGAGTTTCGAGGCATATCTGCAACTCTCTCAGGTCGTGATAGTTCGAGACTACGAACTTGAGCTGAGTCTCGTAGTAAACTCCTGCATTAGTAGCCTCACAGTACTTGGATACTACATCCATTACTGGATGATGTCCTGAGCTGCCTAGCTTCGGAGACAAGCTTATAAGCGCGACACACCAGCGTAGATTCTCGTTGTAGATGGTAGCGTTGGTCTCGACGGTTACCGCCAGCTGTGCACGATACAGTAGATCGCACAGGGATGAGATAGCCGGGTGAATGAGAGGTTCACCTCCAGTAATGACGACGTGAGACACTCCTGCAGCCTCTGCCAGCTGAACTAGAGTAGCCCCGGAAAGAGCTTGAGGCTCTTGGGTATCGGCGTACTTTGTATCACAGTTATGAACACAAATGCCTCCCGCAAAGAAGTTGCCCGTTGTTGTTGTAAGATCGAACACTTCCGCTTCTTCACTCGTTTCGAAGACGCTCTCTACCACTTCCTCGCAGCGAACTGCGTGACCGAGAATGCTGCGCCACTTTCTGCTAAGACGTGGGCGGTGTGTGGCAAAGAATTCTAGAGCGCCTCTCTGCCCCCCAAGAACGAGAGCTATAGTGTTTTCGTAGACTCGATAAGTGATGCCTCCGTTCTGCAGCAGGTTGAGCACGTAATCACGAAGAAAGCCGTCCTTCTGAGCCAGTCGGATAGTCGTCCCGTCGAAGGACCCTTCAGCGTCAAAGAAGCCTCCTAGATATGAGGGACCTCCACGATGCTCGTGAACGAGCTCTTCGAGCCTCTCTGCTTCGTCGGTTCGGGTGATCTCTAGACAGTAGAGATTCATAGTGCTACCGAAGCTTCCTCGACCTGGGTTGTGTCTGACTCTTCTCGGAGAAAAGCCGAGGGTTTTCATAGTTTCTTCGGCGATATCGATAAGCTCTAGGTCGATGCTAGTGACCTTGAACTTACGTTGATACCTTCCAGATCTTGTCAGCTGTTTGTAAAACGAGCCATCCCCGTCTAGATATCCTGAGAGCCAAGAGGCGGAGTCCCAAAACTTCGGCTCAGGAATGCTTACTATGGAGGAAGACATAGCGGACAGATCCTGTACTCTCTCATAGCGCGTTCTCTGAGTCTGACATAGCACTCTGTGATCCCCTGTGGCTCTGAGTCCATTTAAGCTCCACAGAGGTTTTACGCCCCGACTAGTTGTAGCTAGTACTTTTGCCTCGGCGAATCTGATGTGCTCTTGATTCTCGGGGTCGTGCACGCCGAGAACGAGATCTCCGATCTGTATCTCCTCGATCGGAATCCGACTCCCGTCAGCCATCGTTACTAGCTGTCCTCTCGCTATACACCATGTGCATAGGGGGCTCATGTTGCACTTTGCAAGTCGAATGAAGAATGAGGGTTGTCCGATGTACATACCCTCTCCTTGCAGACTGCAGAAGGTCTCGACTACAGGATATGTCTTAGCCTCCGCGATCTCCAGCGACTTTGACTTACTTATCGTCGCTGTCATCAGAGGCCTCCCAAGTCGCGTAGGAGTTCTCTGTCTCCCATAGCTTGATCGAGTGCAGAGTGACGTCCTTGAACTCTACGATCCTACGACGAACGGCCCTTCGAATCTCAGCTGCAAAGACACACACGAGAACCTCAGTCGTAGGCCTAGGCGTGGTATAGGTGCCACCCTGCACGGAGTATAGGGACTCGAGCCATTCGTTGAGGATCTTGTGATCTACCTTGTCGATTACGGAGCTGGCGACGAGGGACTTGATGTCTCCGAAGTCGACGATCATACCTGACACGGGATTGACTTCGCCTGCGAAGGTGACCTCCATCTTGTAGCTGTGACCATGCATATTGCCGCAAGTAGGATGGCCGGGCAGAAAGTGAGCCGCCTCGAATGTGAACTTTCTAGTTACTCTTACTGTCACTGGTAACCTCCTTCTTTACGGGAAGCGAAAGATATAGCTGAGCCATAACGTTCGAGGGAACGTCAAGACCGCTACTAACGCACTGCTCGACCGAGATACCGTATAGCCACTTGGTGCTGCCTTCTACGTAATGTGCCTTGGGATTTAGCATGTACTGTCCAGGTCCTACATATGTCTCAGAGCTCCTCTCTTTCAGCTGTGCCTTTAGAGCTGCAGAGGCTACACTAGGCTGGTTCTCTGCCCGGCGCTTGCGCAGCCACCAGGAATATGTTGAAGTCAGATGGAACCATAGAGTGTTCTCTTTTACGTCATACTTGCAGATAAAGGCAGCTCTATCAGGATGCATTGCGAACTCGAGAACGATGTCTGTGACGAACTCGTCTACTGCCATGACTGTCCTACCCAGAGCGGTCTCGACGGCGTTCTCTAGGGATCCTCTTAGGACTTCGATAGAGGGCATTGCAATCTCGATCCCTAGCTTGTGCATATACTCGCAGTACTGGTGAACTCCGAACCATGATGTAGCCATGTTACGACGTAACCGATCCGGGAGTGTGGCTCCGAAGGCATTCTTTATCTCTTCGAAGGAACTCTCCCAAGCTCTGTGCACGTCCTCAGGTTCCCAGCCTAGAGTATATTGAACATATCTCCCTGCGAAGTAGTGCAGATCTACATCTCCAGCAGTCAGGCTCATGAAGGCCGTGTATGCATCTGTTCCCTCCACGATGGTAGCTGGATCTAGCCTCACGACGACCATGCGCTCTAGAATGGCGCCGTCCTGAATCGTGTCTTCTCCGTCTAGGATGATCGGAGCTGCTAGCTCGTAAGTTACAGTGGTCTGATTAGACTTGCCACGAGCGTCATGTCCTACATCGTACATCTGTAGCAGGATTCTCTTGAGCGTGGCATAGTCGTGCTCTGTTAGAGTTGAACGGCGAAACTCCGTCAAGTACACAGGAACCGCGTTGGTGCCGTCTAGTAGCGACATCAGGACGAAGTGCGTAGTACTGCAGTCGTAGCTGGACGGTTTCTTGTACCCGCACAGGGGTAGTAGAGCTTTCAGCACCAGAGATGTTTTGCCAGATCCGCGCGAGCCGGTCAAGTTCAGAGCCGGGAAGCGAATTGCACTCTCTTGTAGCACGGGCTTGAAAGCTGCAGCGAAGGTCCAGCCGAGAGCTGGCCATATGACTTCTGGCTTATTGACTCTGGTGATTGTCTGAGCTACTCTCTGCGCGATGGCTAGATACTCTGCGTCCGGTATTGTAGTGATGTATTCTACGTCTGGAGCTTCACGTCCTGAGGCTTGAAACACGATAGGAGCCGAAAGAGTATCCATCTCAGACTCGCTGCTCAGAACGCCGTTCGGTCCTACCCAGATGTCTCCGTGTCTGCCGATGATCGACGTCATCTCAGCAGTAGGAAACCCTTTAGCCTCCCAGCGACCTACTAGATATGGCAGCAAGAAACGCACCTCGCGATCTGAACCTAACCATTGCCAATATACCGAGGGAAGCTCTCGATGTATGTCAGCCATGCTGTGAAAGGCCGTCTTCGTTATCATGATATTCGACCAAGTTCTTCCGCCTGAACGAATATCCACTAGGAATGCGTCGACGTCCTTGCTCCTGCTGACGAACAGCCTCTTCGGATCTAACACGAAAGTAGAAACCTGGTGAAGTCCTGTTGCTCCCTCGAAGAGATAGGTATCGTCCTCTTCACTAATTAGTTGCTGCACAGGGGTAGAGACTTTATCCTCCATCCCCGTGCGCTCTCTGGCCTTTGCTAGAGTAGTGTTCAGATATCCATCGCCTTCGTCGCGATACTTATCTCCTACAGGCTGTTCCTTGAAGATAATGCGAATAGCTTCTTCTGACATGCCGAGGCGCAGTAGAGCCACTATGACTGCCCAGTCGCGCTCGCTGCGTGACTTGAAGCCTAGAGTAGCTGCTGAAAGTATCAGAGCTCTCTCTTTGTCTAGTATGCGAGTGGCGCACAGGATATCCGCTAGAGTATATCTTAGCTCTGGGCGCATCCTCACAATCTCGCAAGGAACTCGAGCTCCGTCCTTGACATTAGTCGTACCTGGAACTCGAAAGATTCTTGAGCAATCGCACACAGGACATGAAGCTATATGTCTTTGAATAGCTTGACATCCTGCTTCAAGGGATGCCGGATCTAGCCAATCCTTGAGAAGCCAGTACGCGTGAAAGCCATGTCCGCTGTCGACTAGTATCGAAGGAGGCAGAACTAGCTTTCTGGTTGCATCAAGAGCGGCTGAATGGCTGCCGTACTTATCGTCGTCCATATCAGCCCAGAGCGTGCGAGCTCTAGATACGTCTTCCTTACGTCCTCTCTGCTGCTTGCGCAGCGCTATGCCGTAGTAGACGTGCGTAGTTCCATCATCAAGTGCAAGAATTCTATCCAGTTCCTCAAGAGAGGGCGCGAAGTAGAGACGCGGGTCTCTTCTCGCAGCTCCCTCTTCTTTGGGAGCTATGAATCGTACTTCGATCCATTCGTTGAGCAGCTCCTCTCCAAATATAGATCTAAAAAACTCTTGTCGGGTCATCTAGACCCTCCTCTGCAAATAGACAGTAAGTGGGCCTACCCTTTCGAGTAGGCCCACTTGATGAGAGGTCAGGATCACAGAGGAGCGAACTGTGCTTTTGCGGCGCTGACGGGCAACAGCTTGGTCACGTTGTCTCTCGGAGAGCCTTGGTAATCACGAGAGACGACTACAGCCAGGGCTGTCGTTCCGATAGCACTCTGGCACACGTCGTCCACTGTCAGAGCGGGGTTGTTGATCTCCTCTTCTTTGAACCCGAGGGCCAGCAGAGCTCGCTTAGTAGCCCATTTGCTCTCTTGATTCAATCCGGTGTTGAAGAACAGCTGGCGCCCGGCCTTATCTCCTTCGGTGATCATGAGTTTCCAGGCGAGGTAGGGATTATGAGGCGGCTCCTTGCCTGCCGAGGGCTGAACGGAGGCGACCTCCACGAGATAGGTGCCGGGGCCGATAGGCTTAGGGGTGGCGTCGACATCTCCAAGGCCTAGAGCTGCCTTGCCGAGGTCTACGATAGGCTCGACGCCGTCGTTTGCGGGGGCTACTTGCTCTTCGGGTTGAGTTTGCTCAGTCATTAGATTTCTCCTTCAAGTTTAGAGTTCTAGTTTGGATTCGAGACTTAGCTTTGTCGCTCGAGAGGCGCGTCTCCAGCAATCTCGTCATCTTTAGCAAGCGACGCTGCTTTTATGCTGTCAGTTGCCGAGATGCCTAAGATCGACGCCTTGAAGACCACTTCCGCGAGATTGACACCCGTTACGTCAAGTGCAGCTCCGAGACGCGGTTCACCCCAAGGCGATCGCTCCTTTGCGAAGATGCGCCCAAAGTTCTGGAACTGTGCGAAATATCCTACCTCCTTTCCAACGGCTTTAGTATAGAGATATCCGACGATGTCGAAGTAACCACTGACATCCTCGGAGAGCTGCCCTGGTAGCGAAGGGCGTTTGTAGACTAGCTTGGCTGCATCTACAAACTCCCGTGCATGCGCTGTGCAGATGATATTACAAGGCACCTTCTTTAGGGCGCTAAGCAATGCGCGCATGCGAGTATGACCGACCTGATAGTCCTGCAAACCCGCGACGCCGTCCGCCCAACGCTGTACGCTGAGCTCCGTCATCTGCTTCAGCATCTGCTCCTGATACAGAGAGGTCAGCGTGTCGATCACGATCGTCTTGGCGTCAATCGCTCCACTGCGAACGTCTCGCAGGATGTCGAGAACGACACTGATGGAGAGAGCATCCTGGACCATCAAAATATCTTCGCGTGCGACGGTCAGCGAGCCTCCCTCTGTATCGATGAACAGCACGGGCTTCAGCGCTTCCACTCTAGAGACCAAGCCTGCATCACGAGTCTTTCCCGAACCGGGACTTCCGTACAGAAGCACCTTCAGGTATCGATCCCCAATCTCTGGCCTCGAGATAGTGTAGCTTTTCGCTTTCGGGGAGCTCAGTCCCTGGGGCTGCGCAGATACTATCGTCGTCTGCGATGTCGTTGACGATGTCGCCAATAACGGTTTCGTTAGTGCTTGTGTCATGGTCCCTCCCTACTTCGAACTGCTTAAGCTGTTCGCAAAGCTCGAGACACTTCCTCATGCTGAGCATGAGACCTACTCGGCACCACTGAGCCGGACTATTAGAGAGAGGTCCTAGTCGACCGCTCTCGCTCAGACGCTGTAGCCGCATGATGTCGTCTCTGAGATGCTCTTCGATAAGTGCGACGCCCTTCATGCTATTCCTCCAACGAGACCTCTGGCCAGCGAGGCGAGCGCTTCTGGTACTCCGTGCGCAGGATCGGTCCAGGAGAAACGCCTTCCATGATCATCTGACAAGGCTCCTTGAATGGACAGTACTGGCACTTATACCACTCCGGAGCCGGATAGATGAGCACATCTGGTGATGCCATCTCAGCTACTGTATCGATGAAACTACGCCCGAACGCAGACAGCGCAGCATCCGACTTCTCTACCCGGCAGCGTAAGAAGAACTCACTCGGCGCCTGAAAGAGGTTGAGCAGAAAGTCCCGATAGTCGTTTGGATCGAGACCTAGCCTGTGAATCTCGGATAGATAGGCCTCGAAGCTACAGGCAATATTCTTGTTCTGCGACAGCGAGCCGTCCAAGAGCTGTCGAGGCATCGTCGGAGCTTTCTTCTTCAGAAAGTTGAAGATGACTGAGCTTGGCGGATGCTCGGCGAAGGCCGGGTCGACCTGAGCTGCCCATAAATACCCTGTGCACTGCTCATCCATGTAGAGCAAGTTCACGTCTGGAAATCTAGCTGCAGTCTTGTGCTCCATCAAGCAGTACATGCCTGAAGCAGTGCGTATATAGGCATCTGCAGTGGCCTCTAGATAAAGGTTGCAGCTACCCAGCTGAAAGAGAGGCACCTCCAGACGCACTTCTGTCGCTAGCACCTCTGCGATGCGCAACTCGTCAGGACCTTGCTTCTCGTATCGTGCTGCCCACATGGAGTAGTGATTCACCACCTCGGCTCCCAGAGCGATCTCGTCCAAGATGGATCGCTTGAGAGTATCCCCCAGATTGTTGGACGCTTGAATGGCTCTCTCTTGATCCGTAGCCCAGAAATGATAGTGAACCAGCATCTCCTCTGGGCTGAACGCTTCACCTACGGGGTAGGCATGCGCGAGAGCTTCGTGAACGCCTGAGCCTGTTAGGAGGTTCTTATCCGGCCGCGCCGTCTCAAGGTTCATCCGCAGCGGAGACGCGAAGTCCCACCATCTACGACATCTCTTGAACAGCCGCATGTCCGTTATGTGGATAGCCTTCCTCGCTCGCGGCGCTGTCTGTGCAGGCGTCGAGGGGATCGACATCTCCTGGGTTCCATCTTCTGTAATCAACGGTTCTAGCTCCCTTCTTTGAGTTGCAGCTAAGACATAGCGGCTGTATGTTACCGATCACGTTCTCTCCGCCTAGTGACGTAGGTACAACGTGATCGGCGGTAGGTGGATCTTCTACATTACCCGCACCACATCTGGCGCAGCGATACTCGAAAGCTTCGCAGAGTGCCTGAAACTCCTGTCCTGTAAAGGTTCCCGGCACTCCAGATAACCGAGCGCGTCTGTTCTCGTGAAAGGCTATCTCAGTGTAGTACTTATCCGCTAGAGCACGTTTGCGCGGCACTGGATTGCCTTCACGGTAGGCTTTGCGAGTTGCTTTTGACTTCTCTTTGTTCTGCGCGTAGTACTCCTTGACATGAGCTGCTTGACACTCCTTGCACGTGTAGGAGTATCCGCCCTTTCTAGAGCGGTCAATGCTGAACTCTTTTAGGGACTTCGTCTTACCACAAGAAGAGCACTTGCGCGTTTTGTCGGAGCGCAGCTTGCGGGCGACATTAGGCATATTTCACCTCGAGAAAAGTAGTCTCAAAAGAGAAATGAGACTTGCTTATTATACGCTATATCTAGGAGAAAGTCAAGTCGTCTCTTTTGAGACGGTCATGCTGTTACGCACCTAGTCGCGCTTATGTAGCAGACCCTTCCGCTGCCCCGTCAGATGCGTCTCCTCAAC
>Ga0265297_10008240_pt1 | contig 13996 bp, 12 predicted proteins | sample Munlanlwell13791_FD_192502 | JGI IMG/M metagenome (GOLD analysis project Ga0265297, IMG submission 192502) | Leachate microbial communities from a municipal landfill in Southern Ontario, Canada - Leachate well 137-91 | ecosystem: Engineered > Solid waste > Landfill > Unclassified | place... | reverse complement strand
CGCTTCCTGGAGTCCTAGACCCGGAAGTTTCGCTACTTCCCTGAGTTGCCCGAACTCCCTCTGTGCCTTTGCCGCACTACCTGATACAGCAAGCAGACTGCGTTCAATCCTGTCCATGCCTGCGCCTGCTTGTAACATTGACCTGCTCTGCAAGCCGAATGCCAAGGAAACGCCACCAAGAACAGCGAGTAAACCGCCAAAGGCACCTTTTGCTTTTTCAGTCTTTTTTTCTACTACCTCAACGGAATCGCCTGCGTCCTCCAACGCCTTCGCTGTTTCTTCAACTTTGCGTTTTAACTCATTTAAGGCTTTATCCGCCAGGTTTTTCCCGCGTATGGTAAGTTCTATATCAGGCATGACCTCTCCCGCCTAGCGATGATGGTTAAAGCGTAAAGCCTTAACGCACCATCCGCCCTATAATCCGAGCAAACATGGATATATGCTCAGTTTCGCTTTTGATGTTCAGCTTATCACGTTCCATCTGAATATCCAACTCTTTGCGATAACCGAGTTCAAATACCGCATTATCAATAGCTAGGCTAAAGAGAGTGTTTTTTAGTCGTGGGTATAATATCTGTGAGGGACGCTGTCCGTATGCCTTGCAGATGTCATGCAACCGGGCAATCCATTCCCTATTTTCCTTCTTGATTATCTGCCTTGCGAAACTCGTCAAAGGTGTCAGTATAGGCTTCATCTAAGGTCAATTTCATTATTTCAGTGAATAGGTATAACCTATCCGCATGACCTAGCCTATATACCGAAACCTTTTTTTCTTCCTTTTCCGCAGATGTCATGTTTTGAGGCAACTTATCAAGTAACTGCACGCTGATAACGCCCGCGCATACGATTGAGTTGAGATAATGCTCATACTCCGATGACTCAACAATTTCCTGCTGTCGCTTTTTAGGGATGGCTAATAATTGTTCCATCATTGGTTTATTGTTGTCAAACCTTACGCCGTGTATAGCCATAAGGTTTATGAATGGCTGTCCTGAAATCTGCGTTATCCCGCCAGCGTCAATGGATTGTATCTCAAATCCCATCCCTGATGGTGCAGTAACAAGTGCTGTCCGATAATCTTCCTGCAAGTCCTCAAACGTTGCGAGTCGGAACTCCGGGTTACTTGATTTTTCAGTAACCTTCTCGTCCTCAGGCATCTGTGCAAGGGTTTTGCCTTTTTTTACCGCCCTTTGTCTAGCTAATGTTCCCATGTGGCACTCCTTTAATATCGCCTGATGAACTATCACGCATAAGATAGCTCTTATTAGAATGATAGCCCATATTTAGGCGGAAGATATTAACTGGAAGCCACGCATTGCAAAGTTATTTCGCACTCGTCAGATGCGACTGCCCCTGCTGTCCGTATGGGTCGCAGTTGTAATTCCTGAATAACCTCTGGAAAATCTGTGACCGATGGATCAGGGAACGCCCTTACCTCGCACCTCGGTAATGAGATTTTAAGCATGTATTCTGCACTTGCGTAAGGCTTCCTATACGCATACAAAATAGCCGCAACTTTCTGTGACGTTAGCATTTTAGCGTCAAAGTCTGCGTTAGTTGTATCATAATCTATGCCAACAGTCAAGGATAAATCTCGCGGTCCCTGTCTTGTAGGTTTAGGGCTAGTCCGCAGGTTCCGATACCTTGTTGGGAATCCTAAATTATTGCTGAAATTGAAAGAGCCTGAGGCAATGGGTACCTCAACTGCGTCAAGGGTAAGGGATAACCCCCAAGCGGGCAATACTTCATCACCTACAGGGCTAAATGCCGCAACGCTTGTCGGTGTGTTTGAGGATGTCGGCGTTGTTCCTGCCGCTGGCACCTTATACCTGTTCCAACCTCGTTTCGCTAAAAATGACCATGTCAACCCTAACACATCGCCTATATCCAAAGTCATGCTGTTTAACAAGGCACCGATATAGACAGATGGGATGCCGTTCTTAACTGCTTCAATGGTGACACCATTTAATAAGGCATCGCCTAACCCTATTACATGGGTATAGACATTCATATCTGACTTGATTAGCATGGTGAGGGCAACGCCAACGGTGATCCCGGCATAGACAATGCCGCCAGTGGCTACGGTCTTGAAATACTTGGTAGTGGTTTTTGGACCCGCTTCTGCCACAAAGGTCAGCACCTCGCTTATCACGTTATCCTGCTGATCGGTTCCCGTAATGGTGATCGTGCCTGAATCAGCGGCACCCAGCGTCACTATCAGCTTGCCAGGATCGCTTGCAGGCGTAGTCGCGGTCGGTTGTGTGTCAACGCTCAAGGGCGAAGCACCAAACGCCTTCCCCGCACCTGCCCCGTTGCCATAAATTTCTAACGCTGTGAAGTCCGTAGAGCTAATGGAACTGTCCATCATTAACTGCGTGAACATCCAAACAAGGTCGTCTGCATGTGCATCCATCTCAACTTCGCCCTCTGCACGTATGAAATTCTCAATCTGCGGTGTAGGGCTAGGCACTCGCCTGAACCTTGTCGGTATAATAGGCTCCGAGGCACTTTTCAGGTTAAAGTTGCGAAACTCAAATATCTTTGATACCATTGCCGCTGTCAAAGCAGGCGTATCCCAATCAACGCTTTGTAAGCCATAAATAAAATAGGAATCAAATCCTGCCATCGTAATCCCCCTGTTTTTATAATGATTTATACCATCACTTTATCCATGCTCTTCGCATGGCACAACTAAATCCACCTGCTCGCCACGTATTAAATCACTTGTATATAAAAGCCTTTGTATATGCGGAACAGTAGGCATCCCAACCCTCTCAATAACCCATTCCTCCCTTGAACTGACACCTGATACGCCAAAGTCACCATGCAACGTTGTCCATAATATATTGCCTATTGTCGTTGCAATATCGCCTATTCCCATGTTGGTATTAGTGCCTTCATTAAATACCAGATCATCAAAACTCAATGCGTCTGCCATTGTCATAGTCACTATATTGACAGTTACGTAGTAAAGGTAATGTGCAGGGTGTCTTATCAAGACGGGTTTTGATATGCCTCCGAACTCTAAAAATAATCTTGGATAATGGCTTGGTGACATGGGATCGTTTCGTGGATGGAAACCCTTCTCGCATAGTTTAAGATAACTGATGTCCGCATGTGGCGTCCCTGATGGGAATAACACATTGGCGACCCTCTGATATACTGCCTTTGGGATGGTTGAGAACATAACTATTTTTCCTTCATAAAGTATTTATGTGTTTCCCTATATATAGCTTTTTTCAGATAATCATTAAACGCCACATATAAAGCGTCCTGTAATCGTTTTGAATTTTCTGCCAAGTAAAAGACAGGTCTTGCAGGCGTAACGCTTAGCCCCTTCTTTGTGGTCATCCGCATAACGCCTTTTTCCATGTAGTAAGGATAAGGTGCGCCAAAGGCGGAGGCAAACGTTTCTAAATCAACGCCCCAAATCATCTTATCCGGATGTATCTCGCAGAGGTTGCCCCTAGCACCCTTTATCGTTGCCGCCTTGAAATATGAATTGCTTAACCTAAGCATCTTACGCCCAGGATAATGCCTCTGTTTCCACTGTGCATAATCAGGCGATAAAGGCGCCCACTGTCCATATCCCTCAGTTGCGAATATCATCGCTATTTCCTGTTTGAGGACACGACCCGCCCATTTATCATAAAACTCAGTCATGTTATCTAAGACGGAACTTTCAATATGCTTGATCCAGTATTTGAGGTATTCCAATGGCGGATTAACTTCAAACTTGACGCTAAGCATTTATGACTACCGCCCTTTCCCTGCGCCTGCATTTCCAGACACGCTTCCAATAAGGATCACCTGAGACAGTCAAGCCTGTTAGGGTTTGATTTAAGAATAAATCAATGATTGATGTCCACGCCTCATTCTTGTATCTATTTGTCCAATCCTGCGGATCGCTGATACCCATAGACGCTGTATAACGCCCTACACCCAATTCTGCCGCAGTCAATTTTGAGGCTATATCTGATAACACATCCGCATAGTACGACGTGCTAATGTCGGTATAAGAGCCTTTAAGGTATGATACAATGTTCCGCACTACTGCATTCTCAACCCTTCGGGCATTGGCTTCCGTTATCTGATTGGTCGCTGTTCCTATCTTTATCGGTGAGTCCTGATCAAGAAAATCCTGTATCTTTGTCTTTGTCGCCCAGAAATAATTGAGTTCCGTTAGCCCCGCGGTGAAACTGCTCCCTGACGTGGATGTGCTTGCCATAACAACACTTGCCATGTTTCTTATCCTCTTGAAATATTATGAACTAGCCCCTGATCATATATGGAAAGTTTGTAGCCGCATTAAACTTGTCTAAAGCCGCCCCTGCGGAGTCTTCCAATGCCTTCTTGACATTGGCAGGCTTATCAAACTCAACGCTGAAATTACCACCCTGATCGCTGTCTGTTATCCTTGTAACCGAGTTATCGCTAGTCAATTCTGTTGCCGCTAACGCGATCCCTGACGCCTTCCGCTTGTATGCCAAATACTCTACATAAAACCCAATCGCTTCCAAATATGTGTCAGCAATAGTCGTTATGGTTTGCAGGACAACATATCTAATGTCAAATGCGGAATAGGATGTTAGACCACTGTTTGATGATTGACTGGAAATATCGTTATAAAAATCAATGTCCATTAGTTCATCAAGGACATTGACATAAATGCTTCCCAAAAATAGCTTTTGTCCACTGCCTTCATCAAAAACATTAAAGTTAATATGCGTCTTTGTGGTTGACTCAACTACATCCGTTACCTCATGGCAATCAGCAGGCAAATCATAGGATTCTGCACCGTCAACAACGGTGTTATCAGCATCAACCTTCGCATAGGGCATTTTCTTTGAAAAGGCACGTAGTGCCTGATCAATGAATGAAGAAACAACACTATCAGACAAATCCTCAATTATTTCATCAATGCTTTTCAATTCTGCAATAAAGGCACTCTTTGTAATGCTAGCCATTTTATTTATCTTTCTTTATGTTTTTATTTGATAGTCATGGAAAAACCATGTAAGAAAAATAGGGTATTACATGGTTTTTCCATGTAACGTTACCCGAAAAAACCATGTAATAAGATTGGTTATTAAGCCGCCGACATAGCCGAACCAGATTCAAGAGGCACGTATTCAGCAATGAATGTGATAACACCACTGACTACATCGTCAACAGCAACCGTAGCAATGACATTGCAACCATAATTGAGATAGAAAGGAGCCACCGAATCCGCCTCAACTGCCGCATCTGGCGTAGCGTCATGCCAAATGTCTGCCGCGTCTATGTCCTCTGCTGTGGTAGTAGCGATAAACTTATTGGTTGTGCCCGCGACACCGACCTCAATGGTTGCCCCACCGGGAGCCGCATCTGAGGCAAGGTTGACTGAGCATATAGCCATTATGCGCATCTTGACCAAGCCCAAGACAGTGAATAGGTTGACACTACCCACTGCACCCAAGCCTTCCGCACCTGTAAAGGTAACTGTCTTGCGGACAATCCTTGACGTGCCTCTGGCAATGGCTGATCGCATTAGGTTCATAAGGGTAGCTGTGTCCGTTGTTTCTAATGCAGTATCAGTCAGGACACCCGTAACTGCCTGAACATCGTCAATCTCGCCCTTAATGGATTTACCTGCGTCAACCCCTAAAGCCTGATAGATGTCGCCCTGTGCGTCTGCCCCTCCATCAAAGGCACCAAACAGGTCAATAATTGATAAGCCTGCACCAATGGCAGTACCCGCCCCGTTATTGACTGCCTCTGCTATCTGTCTTAACAAGGCATGGCTTGTCGCTGTGTCCGTTGTATCTGCCGCAATGTCTGTCAAGGCACCGACCACTGTTTGAACATCGTCAATCTCACCTTTGAGTGACTTGCCAGCGTCAACGCCCAACGCTTGGTAAATATCGCCCTGACAGTCAGCCCCACCATCAAAGGCACCGAATAAATCAATGATTGATAAACCTGCACCGATTGCTGTTCCTGCCCCATTGTTGACAGCTTCCGCTATCTGCCTTAATAAAGCCGTCATTGTTGCAGTATCAGTCGTATCTGCCGCAACGTCAGTCAAAGCACCCAATATAGATTGAGCATATTCCTGACGTTCTAATACTGACCCCTCGGCATTAGCCGCAACCAAGTTACTAGCGAAGGCATTGTTTGCATTATTAGCACCTATGGCACCCAAGACACTGACCGCTGAATCCGTTACTGTTGTGCCATCGGTACCCAATGCGTCAGGTATATCTTTACCCGCCCCAAAATCCATTATTTGTGTGAGGAAATACTCCTTAAAATCCATAACCTGTTCCCCCTGATAAAAGAATGATACATCAGTTATGACCTATCATTGCGAAATTTCTTTAATTAAGCCGCCGCAACTGCACCGGTGGCATCCATTGCCTCATATTCAAGGTCAAAGACTATCGTCCCGTCTGTTATGGCATCCGTTCCAACAGTGGCGATAATATCCGATCCGTTTGCGATAATGTGACTCATAACATCGTCAACCGCAGGATTAGCGTCAGGAGACGCATCTTTCCAAGTTTCCCCATTATCAATATCCGTTGCCGCTGTCTGTGCGATGATAGATGCTGTATTGCCTGAGATACCGACCTCCAATGTGCCTCCGCCTGCGCTGACAAGGTTTTCTGTGCATACAGCAGTCAACTTTGCCCTTACGTTGCCTGTAACTGAGAAAAGGTTGATCGTTCCAACCGCCCCTGCACTTGCCCCACCTGTAAAAGTGACAGTTTTCCTCACATACTTTTTATTCTTATAGGTTGAGTCATTGACGTTAGCCATGACCTTTCCCCATGTGCTTACTAATCCACCCATCCGTATTGCCTCCTACTCAATTTATAAGTTTATGATAGCCCGTCAGGTATTCCCTAATGAGCTATCATTTATTTCCTGTCAATGATTAAGCATTATGCTCTTATTCAAATTGGTTTAGGTCAGTTATTGCCACCAATGAGAACTTTTCCGCTTTGGGAACATCGGTTGACGAATACTCCTGAGCAAGCCAATATTTGTCGCCTGTGTCCTTATCCACAACGGGACCAGTTAAACCCCAAGGTGTTTGAACCTTATAGAAGGCACCGCCATTCTGACCGACCAACGCCCAAGTATAAGGCATAGCGGATGTCTTATATGGTGTTAGACCTGCATAATTGATTACATTGTTGAGCTGATCAAGCGTATCCGCGGGAGTGCGTCCTAATTCGCTGAATGTCTTACCATTGGTTATCAATGCCTCAACTTCTAAGGACATGCTGACAAAACTAGGATCATAGTGCCTGTTTGAAATAGCGACCTTAGCATCAGTGATAGCCTGTCTGAGATTGCTGATATGATCATAAAGGGTAACCCCCGCGTCAGGTGTGCGTGAGAATGTTGACAGATTGGTTGTCCTTGTATATTTCACCTGTAACCCATTGCTTGCTTCCTTTACAATGCCTGCCGCTGTCAGTTGGATAGTTCCGGAAGCCCAATCAATCTTATAGTCATCGCTGTAAACGAGATCGGTGTTATCGCCTGCCGCTTCCTGAACCTGAACTTTCTGCAAGGTGTTGCCTGATGTAGTGCCAAATAAAGGAATCAACTTTGCACCTGTCGGGTTTCCGTTTGCGTCATAAGTCTTAACCCATTCAAACTTTACCCAACCACGCAAGGTAGAACCTGAGCTTTGAACGCCCCAAACATTACTGCCTAGATGTGTCATTGCAGTAAAGGATGTCTGTTGACTTGTTGAGTAAGCCTGTGCCTTGGTTATCATCAATAGCCATAACAACCTGTCTATCCTGTGCCTTATATCATCAACCAAGCCTGAGATGGCATCCGCCTCTGGATCAAGACCTGTGCCTTTAGCAGTAGCATAAGCATCAGGGCTGATAAATGTCCGCAACGCCTTTCGCATGGCGTATGCAGGATAGTTGCTGTAAGTGACACCCGCAGTAGCAACGGTTGCGGCATCCAATATTTCAACTGCCGCCATATCGGTATCAATGCGACCTGACGTTTCAGCAGGTAGCCATGCCTTTATCGGTATATCCTCAATCCTTGCGGTCTGTGTACCCACGTCAACGACCTGCAAGGCAGTTAATCTACGCATTGCCGCAGGGATAGCGACTGCCGCTATGGTTGCCGCCCTTACGCCTATATCCACCTGATAGACCTGCTCACCAGATTCATCCAGCTTCTTGAGGGTTTTGGCGTTTTCTTCATAATACTTATCCATGATCTCACGGACTGCCTTTTGTGCAATATGATCGTTGGGTAAGATAAACTCGTTGGGATTGTCTTTCTTCAGGCGTCTATCTATATCCTCTGTCATTTTTGCAATGAATGCCGCACCCGGTGAGTTCTCATGTATAACCTGAACGGTTCTTCCGCTGTCCTGTGTCGCAATGCCGTCAGGGAAACCTGAATTACGCAACTTGACTGCCGCTATGATCTGATCAAACTTGCTGGCTTCATTTTTGACCAATGATGTTAGGGCTTCGGTCAATTTGACTGTATCATCAATGCCTACATGCCCGTATAGCGATTTAGGATCAACCGCCCCTTGTATGACCAATTTCTCATTGGCATTGAATCGGTTAAACTCCTCGGTTGCAAGCAACCCTTTGACAATATCGGCACCTTTAGCACCTAATAAGGTGAGTTCCCGTTCCCTTGTTATCTCGTCAAGCGTTGCGCTATCTTTGGTCATCTTTGCCTCAATAGCGGACACCTTTTCCAATATCTTGGGATCGGTTACAGGAGTAGCTTCCGCAGGCGGAACTTGCTCTTTTGGAGGTACCTGCTCGTCCTTTGGCGGATCAGTTTTAGCACCAAGAGTTTCCTTAATTACTGTGGTTAGGGAGTCCTTAATCTGTGCGCCCATTTCCTCAATTAGCTTTTTGGTTTCGTCCTTTGTTATAATTTGGCTGTTTAACATTGCTTCAAAATCTCCTTCCTTCTTTGCCTCAGCCATCTGAAAGTCGGCTTCCGTTACGGATGCCTCATTAGGCGGAGTGAAATCATACCCATCAAATCTAACTTGTGTAACAATTTCTGCCACCTTCCCATCAGTCCATTTAGCGACCTCGCTTTTACCTGTGCCGCGTTGGGATGTTTGCAGTTTCGCACCGCCTCGCAATACTGCTGTTATGTTCTTACCCGATTGGGTTTCTACAAACCTTATATCGCTGAGGCTAACCGTTTGCGTATCAGGATGCCATTCTATTTCATGTATAACCGCAACTGTCTTTTCCAAGTCACGCTTATTATGTCCAGCATCATCTACCCTATGTTCCGCTTCCATCAGCAAGGGTAACCTTGTCTTTGCGTCCTCAACTGCCTCCTTTAGGGCTTCTGGAAGATAGACACGCTGATTTCTGTTCCTGCTGTTCGCTTTCTGTGCAACGGGAACTTTACCCTTTACTGTCACTGCACCGGTGTTGGGATCACGCACTTCCTCAAGTAACAGGGTTCCGTCTGACGTGCTTAGGATAAATGACTCATTGAAGATACCCATATCCGTTATAACCTGTTCGGTCTTGGGTTTGACCTTTACATCAAAGACCACTTCCTTTACATCGCTAAAGGAAATGTTCCCCTTATCGTCCTGCTTGTAGCCTGCCTGATAATACCTTGTTGGTTCATCAATACCCCCACCATACCTTGAAACGATAACTTCCTTTGGGAATGTAGCGTATATGCTAAACCAAATATTTGTGCCTGATCCGCCGAAGGATGAAGGGTTAGCGTTTACTGCGGTATCAAGCTTGCTTTTCAGTTCCTCATAACTACCCTTTAATGCCGCTTCGTCCTTATCCTCTGACTCGCCTTCATCACTGAACATGCTCAATATATCGGTATCAGAGGTCGCATCTACTGTTTTTTCATTGAGAACGGATATGTCCCCAACTGCCGATTCCGTCTTATCCGCCTCTGCCTTTGCAGGTTCAAACTTGCCTGTCTTTGCCTTATGAGTTTTCAGCCAAGCCTTAGCCTGTTCCTCAGTGAATACGGAGGTATCAAACAAGTATTCCTGTATATGCGTTGCGTCCTTATCGCTGTTCTTTGGCGGATTTTTCAGTTTTCCCGCTATGGCAGTAACGCCCTTAGTAACCGCAATCTTAGCGAATGTCCCGCTTTCGCCCATCCCCTGTTCTAGGAACTCACTGGGTTCCCGCTGTCTTGCCGAATGATAATTAATTAATGGCACCATACACCTCCAAGTCATAAAATCATTGCAATCGTTGCCTTAATTGCCTGAGGGCAACCCTGCACCTATACCTAGCCGCACCTTTTGTTCTGCCGATGATTTCACCTATTTCGTTATAAGTGCAACCATCAAACCGCTTCCCTAACTCCTCACCATAAGGGATTTCCTTTAGCACCTTTTCAAGCGTAATATAATCAAATGATTGCTCATTTACCCCTACACTGAAGCAATGCGCTCTTTCATTGACAAGGGCATCCAGCGGAACCAAACAGGTATCACGACTCCTATAATAATCAGCGATCCTCCGCTTTGATATTATGCGGATAAGAGATAATATCCTGTCCATCTCCATATTCGCATAATCATCTATGCTGATTAGCGAGAACATTACTTCCTGCACCACATCATCTATATCTTGCTCAGGGATGGATTTTGAGATAACTTTTCTTGCGTATCTGAGGCACGTTGCCATCACCGCTTTACCCTCGTTTATTAATATCGTAATTGAGGCAAGAAAGTGGAAAAAATAATACATAAATAGCCCGCTATCCCCTTGATTCGCGTTTAACCCTGTCCGGTAACATAGGATTTTTCCTTGCGTCATATCCTATCAAACCTTCATGGAACAGGTTAAACAATTCCTTTAGCGTCTTAACTTCGGTCTTAATTTCCATCCGTTCCTTTATGTGTGCATTATATAGCCCTATGGTCAAGGGCTTGAATACATACATCTCACCATTTTTGCCATGTGCTAAGATACTGCCATCCGTCCTTAAATTGGCGTCCTTAAACACCCATATACGCTCTCTATTCGCATCGTAAAAGCGCAGGGTGTTATCATCATATTCCGTCAGTAAGGCAAGCATATACCCACTGTACGCAGGATGTTCCACATCTACTTGATATATCTCGTCATGGTCAAATATGTCTTCATGTGCCATTCTATTCGGTTCTACCATTCTACCTCACTATATTTGCGGATCACCTTGACAAAATCCTCAACAGCTATCCCATTTATTTCGTTTATCCCCTCAGCTTGAAGCATGTGGATAATATTAGCCCTTGTACCCTCTTCATTTGCAGCGATCATCCTAATTGCCTTTGTATTTATCCCGTTACGGAACATTAACTCATTGGAATCATTGGGGTATGCCTGCATGTTCTCAACAAACTTGAATATATCCGGGCGACCCGTTAAGGCACTTATAGATACTGTTCCAAACCGATCGCCCTCATAAGCGTACCAATCAGTTCTAGCCATCTCGTCAATATCTATGATCAGCATACAACGAGCATTGGGGCTGGAGTCCATAAAGCGTTCATTTCCTACCCCTAGCCTGACGAATACACTATCGGCGCCACCCGTCTCAATATCAGTGGCAGAGGACATACCACTGCTCATTATACCGCGTGACCATCTTTCCTTTGTGGACATAAGACCGCTTTTTAGAATATCAGGAAGGGTTTGATCGTTATAAATCCGATGGGTAAGGAACCGCCCCCCTTTCTCCTTTATCTTTTCCGTAACAAAATCGGGCATCTTCAATGTATAATACGAGTTATTGACCTCATACTCCCGTATGCCCGCTAATAAGGTATTAACTTCATCCGCAGAAAAGTCACGCCCAAGTATCCCCCTAAGTTGAGTTTCAATATCACCATCATTCCTCTCCGGGATATTGTCGTAGGCGTTTGCAGGATCAAACATGGTATATAGCTTACGGATATACATGGATTTCCTTGCCTGCTCAGTAGGGATGGAAAAGAAATCAGGGTCAAGCCCGAACTCCCCCCTGAACGACTCCAAACCCGCCTTTAACTCATTAATATCGTTACCCCTAACTATAACCTGAATGTTATTTCTTAGTGCGGCTTGCTCATCCCTAGGCGGTATAGCTATTACCCTGAACCCGTTGCCTATATACTCATGTGCGGCATATTCCTTTGCCTCACGCTCACTCCCTAAAATCGGTATATTGCCTGACAAATCCTTTTTATAGAACTTGAGGTTGCCCGCCCCGCTTTTCTCCATGATATCTTTGGTCAGTTTATCATCAATGCTCTTGAACTCAACCATGTAATACTGCTCATTATCCGCCATGAATGTCCTGACCATCATAACCTGATTCTCAACCTTATCCTTATCCGCCTGAATCCTAGCTGTGCCTTGGAAGAACTTTTTGGGATCAAGCGTATCTAACTCGCTGAATACCTTTGGTTCCTGTGCAGGCTTTGCCTTTGGCGTTCTCGGCTTTCTTGGCACTTTTGGCTTCGGGAATAATTCCTCTGGCGACATATTATAGAACTGTTGCTGTGGCGTTAAATCCGCAAATCCAATAGGCGTATAGGTTTCAAGTTTGCACTTGCAACTGACACCGCATTGGGTTAGATGAAACCCCTCACCTGGGAAACCGGGTAAGGTCTGCTTTGTATATGGTGAATTTGACTCGTAGATAGGGCAAGTGACACAGTGTTCCGCAGGTTGCATTACCCAATTAAGCAAGACATCGGCAGGCAACCCGCTTACCCATCCCGCCTCATATAAAGCCGTCCCTCGTTCCGCATAAAGGTTCGCCCTCTGTTTAACCCAATTACCAAGCGGTTTCCCCTGTGCTAACTCCAACTCCATCTTTGCAACAAAGTTATCCAAATAAGGTAACTGCCCCTGTGCCTGTGCAAAGATGAAATCATACTCACTGGCGTCTATATTATCGGGACCAACACCCTTCCCCGCGCAATATAGCTCTATATACTTGGAATGGATAAGGTTTTTCATGTTCTGCCCCATCTTACCAGGCGTGATTATGCCATTGATCACCTTCTCCGTAGAAAGACCCGCATACAGTTTCATTTCGCCTATCATTTCATCACGCTTACCGCGCAAGGTATGCTTGACGTAATTCTTAAATGCAGTCTTGTTTGGGTATCTGTCCTTTACGAGTTCCATAACCCTAGAAACAGTATCGGCATTGACGTTATCCACAAAATCTTCCTGCCATTTCATATCAGCTAACGCCTTCTCAAAACTTTCCTTACTCAGCATTAGCGTAGTGGCAACGTTGCCCTGTTTGGCATGGAATTCCCCCGTTGCCTGCTTCTGTAAGGATGCTGAAAACTCACCGACCTCCTGCTTGAAATCACCAAGGGAGTCAACCATCATTTGATAGATAAGGTTTTGCTTGCCTTCAGGAATGATGAAATCCTTTGCCTCAAATAAAGTTCGTTCCTTGAAATCCTTGATCAATGTTGTAGGCAAGGGCTTATATGAAGTTATCTTCCCTGTTCCTATTGCATAGATGGTGTCCATGAGATACCGCTTGACCTCAACCCAACGGGCAGACATATACCTTACCAAGCGTCTGACATACCTATCAAACGTTATCTCACCGGGATAACTAGCCTTCTCAATTATTGATTGAATAACCGATATCGCATGGTCAGGCGTTGGGATATGCCCCTGTGATAACAGGACATCCTGTATTATCTGCACGGATTGTTCTGGTGTAGGTGATAATCTTACTTTGTGCATGGTTTCCGCCCTAATACTGCCCTTTCAACAGCGCCGCCTGCCGCAACGTGCCTATCAATCTGTTGATCATCCATAAACTCTAAGGTTGATTTAGGCAACTCCGCTATTATCCTTTTAATGGCATCCGCCTTTATTTCTGATGCTATGGCAGGCGGAATCCTCCCGTTGTTCGCATACTTTATATCCATAACCTTTTCCTGCATTAGTGCAGTAACGACCTTTTCAGCAACCGACTCTAGCCTGTCCACAACGGCACT
>Ga0265297_10008239_pt1 | contig 13997 bp, 13 predicted proteins | sample Munlanlwell13791_FD_192502 | JGI IMG/M metagenome (GOLD analysis project Ga0265297, IMG submission 192502) | Leachate microbial communities from a municipal landfill in Southern Ontario, Canada - Leachate well 137-91 | ecosystem: Engineered > Solid waste > Landfill > Unclassified | place... | reverse complement strand
CGATATTCAGGGTTTAATTACCAATTGTATATAAATGAAAACAAAAATAATTAACAAACCGAGAGTTGGTGTCGTTTGCTCACCATGGATGGGTGGAAGTGGCGTAGTGGCATCTGAACTTGGACATGTCCTTCAAAAGAGAGGTTGGTATATCAGATATATAACTTTTGATAAGCCTTTTAGAATAAGAAACGGTAGTATTAAGTTCTCAAAGGTTGATACTCTGGATTATCCATTATTTCCCCATCCAATGTATCAATTGCCTTTGACTGAAAAAATAATTACTGAGGTAAAGAAGTACAAACTAGGTGTTATCCATTGTCACTACATTCTTCCTTTTGGGCTAGCTGCGATAGACGCAAAAAAAGCTTTAGCAAATGAAGGAATAGAAGTAAAGGTGGTTCTTACAACTCACGGATCGGATGTTCTTAAGCTTTCCGGTATTGTACCCAACATAACCAAGTATGTTTTGGTTGAGGCAGATGTTATTACTTCAGTTTCCGAAGATCTAGCTAAAAAAACAAGGGCACTAGTTAAAACAAATGTAAAAGTGCAAGTGGTTCCTAATTTCATTGATTTGAATAAGTTTGCGCCATTAAAGAAACGTAAACAAAGTAGGGAGAAGATACTGGTGCATATGTCTAATTTTAGACCAATTAAGCGTGTAGGAGACACTATTGAGGCTTTTAAGCGTATTAACGAGGTTGTGCCTTCTAAGTTAGTTTTAATAGGTGATGGTCCTGAGCTTGGGAAGATAAAAGAACTTGCAGAATTGAACGGTCTTAGTAAAAAAGTTATATACAAAGGGAAAGTTAAAAATCCAGAGAAAGAAATTCGTAAGGCCGATTTGATGTTAACTACCTCGGAATATGAAAGTTTCTGCTTAGCTAATTTGGAAGCAATGGCCTGTGGTGTTCCCAATTGTTCTTACGCTGTTGGTGGGATACCTGAAGTGGTTGAACATGGTGAAAGCGGCGCCTTAAGTAAATACATGGATATTTATGGAGTTGTCAATAATGCGGTAGATATACTAAACGACTCTAACTGGGAGAGTTACAGTAATAATGCCAGAGCTAGGGCGGAGAAGTACTCCGTTGATAACATAGTTCCTTTGTACGAAAGGCTGTATGGGCAACTGATTTGATTTGTTTGTTGATAGAAATGAGATTGAGAAGGTATAATTGTTACGCAACTTGAATCCGTAGCTCAGTTGGCTAGAGCGCTTCTTTGACGTAGAAGAGGTCACAGGTTCGAGTCCTGTCGGATTCACATATTTTTCAAATACTCCATTAGAACGTTTCCTACTTTTTGAAGAGAGACGGCGGAACATTTGTCGGGGGTGTCCGCAGTTGTGTGATAGTGGGGATAATCGATATCTATAACCAGGAAACTTGGGATTCCGGCTTCATTTAGGGGCGTGTGGTCGTCTTTTATCTCTGAAATCACCTGTCCGGAAAAATTTTTGGGATAGAGGCTTTGTGCAGTTTCGAAAAATTTTGTAACTTGAGACGGGGCAGATAAAACAGAGGACTTTTCAGCATAAATGTTTAAGTTTTTATCGCAAACCATGTCTATAATGACTGCTTGTGAGGGGAGAGTGGCCGGATAATACTTTTCTATTTTGTCTGCAAATTCCGTGGAGCCTATTGGGTACCAACCTTCGAAAGTGCCAAATAAATCTGGATCGCCTTCTTCGCCGTCGAAAAATACAAAATCCACACCCAGGTTCGTGTCGTTGTCGGATAGAGCAAGGTTTCTGGCAAGCTCTATGAGTACTGCCACACCGGACGCGGAGTCGTTTGCTCCGGGAACCGGATTTTGGGGATTTTTAGGGTCTTTGTCGGCGTATTTTTTGCTGTCGTAGTGGGTACCCAGAATGATCCTGTCTTTTTGCGACAGATTTGTCCTGGCAATGATATTGGTGTAAGTGTTACCTTCGTGCTCAAACTCTTGAAGTACAACTTGATCCAAAAGCGTTTCCATTTCTGCTATGAGAAACTTAATAAAATCATCTTTAGATTTTGTGTTTGGGTACCTTGGTCCGATAGAGACAATTTGTTTAATCAAAGAAAGAGATTCTTTGCCAATCTGTTCATTTGGTAAAACATTCAGCCTTGAAATACTGCCAAAAGTTAGATAGTCTGCCGGGGCATAGTTATCCGAAAGTACCGGATAATTCGATAAATCAAATCTATTAGGGTTAACCATGTGTTTTTGGAGTTCATCCGTCAGTGTGACGGGTGTGTCTGAGTTTACTCCCAAAAAAATCATGTTTTGGCCTTCAATTTGAGCGGGGCTGTCTACTGCGAAAAAGTATGAATTTGGAAAGACCTGGGAAAAGGTGCGCATTTGGGACAGGACAAAATTTGGGGTTTGCCTTGACAGATCACCAATGATATTTGCAACAAACACCCCATTTTGTGTTAAGGACTGTTTTGCTAGTTCGTAGAATTGGATAGAAGTCAGATGAGAGGGAATAGAGTATATGGATGCAAACGCGTCTGAGAAGATAAGGTCGTAGCTTTTGTTTGTGTCCTCAAGAAATCTTCTGCCGTCCTCTATGTATGTTTTTAGCCTATCGCTAACTTCCAAATTAAAATATTTTTCTGCGATTTGCTGTAGTTCCGGTTCTATTTCTACTACGTCAACGGCTGCATTTGGTTCATCGGCAAGGATGGCTTTGGGGATAGAGTAGATGCCTGCACCCAGTACCAAGGCGTTATTCAGCTCTGCTTTGGTAAGCTTGTAGAGATTGTAGTATTTGGTGTAGTCATAAACCAAATCGTCGCCGTCCAGAAACATGGCACTGGAGGAGGATAGGTCTTGCATGAAAAAACGCGTTGGCCTGTTTTCGTATGTGCCCTCAAATACGGTAAGTTTTTCGTAAACACCGTCTTTAGAAAAAACGGTGTTTGGATATAAGTTGAGATTACCAAGAGATAAAGATAGTGCGAACAGAATAAAAGCTAAAGCAACAATCCCACCCTTCGTCAAGACTTCGGAGTGGCTACGCTTCGCTTCGTTTTTTTTTATACCACTTGTGAGTAAACCGATTATTCCCATAAGGACCAGAAAGCTGGCTGTATAAATGATTATGGAGTCGAGGCCGAAATTTGGTATTAGGACAAAACCTGTTGCGAGGCTCCCGACAATTGAACCAAGGGTTGAGGCAAAAAAGACCTCGCCGGATAAAGTACCCACACCCTCTTTTTTAAATGCAACCTGTTGGAGCTTGATGGCAAAAGGGGAGAGCATGCCAAGAAAAAAACTCGGTACCAGAAACAATACCAAGGAGATTATGAGAGGGCCCGAAATGAAAGATAATTTGTAGGCAACGGAAGGCAAGAACAGTTTTGAGAGGATTTGAAGAACAAAGACTAAAAGACCAGAGATAAGAATAATTGAGTAGAACCAGCTTTTTTTAGGGTGGCGGTCTGCAAGGCGGCCTCCGAAATAATAGCCGAAAGATAGTGCTGCAAGGATGGTTGTGATAACAGATGAGACTGTAAAAATGGTGTTGCCGAAATAGGGGGAGAGGATGCGCGTGGCGGTGAGCTCAATCACAAGTACCGCCGCACCTGTCAAAAAGACTACAAAGAGGATAATGTTTCTTTTAATAAGATTCATGAGTATATTGTACATTAAAGTTACCTATTCCAAAGAGTATTCTATATATGCTGCTGGCAGACTGTCCCTGATTAAGCGTAGTGTGCTGTTATCTACTTGATAAGCAATAGCAAGATTGTGTACTCTTGTTGTAGTTTTTCTTGGTTCTCTTAGCGATAATTGCACCAAACCGTTTCTGTCGCTTAGAATGTACCAATAGCCGTTGAATAATAAATTATTTTGGCTATGCAGGTCAAAGGTGGCACCGTCTTCCTTTATAAACTTTCCTATTGGTTGGTGTTTTCCGCGATCTACGCCGGTGGAGCTTAGAAGGCGTATTGTAGTTTGAGCGTCTGGATGTACTGCGACGGATACCATGCTAGTGGTAACATCATCCATAAAAAAATTAAATCGTGAGTTTATCACACAACCATTAAGTAATGTTGTTGTTCTAAAATCTAATTCTGTCAATCGAGCGTTTGCAATACTAGCTGACAATGCGTATGAGTATTGTTTACTTTTGTTATTCAATGTACAGACTATTATTCCAGAAGGTTCTTCAGTAATATCAACACCTTCTGTTTGAACGAATTCTGAAATATTTATTTCCGGTACACACACCTCATCACTGATTGGTCGGAATTCGGGGCTCATAGGAATACAACTAGTTAGTAATTAAGAAAAGAAGACTGGATTGTGTATAATATCATCATCCGGGCCTGTAGCTCAATGGCTAGAGCACTTGGCTGGCAGTCAAGGGGTTGGGGGTTCAAGTCCCCCCGGGTCCACCATTTTGGCAATCGAGGATTTTTGGGGTGCAGCGCACGCTGCGCCGCCATTCGCAGCCAGCGCTGCAAACTCGTATTTCCGGTCTGCTTTTAGCAGACCATCTAAAAACAGATAGTTCGAGCCGACTTTTTTCCCGATGAAAGAAAGTTCATCGGGATTATTTTTAACACGCGCGATTCTGTCGCAATTTATTGCGACAGTCATAAACTCTCTCATTGGTTCGAGCCAAGTATTACCTTTTTCTTTCACCACTGATATTTTCTCTTGAATTTCTAGTTTCTTTTCAAAAAGTTCATTCTTCTTTGTTTGATAAACTTGCGGTTCAAGAACTTGGTCGAGATATGCATCAAGTAGGCGGTTAAGCTTGGCATCAAGCTCTTGTAGCTCAAGACCTAGCCTTGATAAAGTTCCCTCACAATTTTGCTTTTCTAACTCCTCATCTCTTGCCATCCACTTTTCAAAATAGGGTTTCCAGCCTTCGTGTAATCCACAAGGTCTGATTATATCTCTCATTTGCTCTTCCAGTTTTGGCTCGGAGATGTATTTTTGAGAGCAAGGTTTAATTTTTTTGGTGCAGCGGTAGTAAACATATTTTACTTCTCCTCGGGTCGTAGGATAGTTTTTAATGTGTTCCTCGCCAGTTACCGCTGCACCACATTCTCCACACTTAATAAATCCTGTAAAAGCAAAATTGTGGCCACGCTTGCGTGGTCTGCCAATCTCTTTTAACCTTTCCTGAACTTTTTGAAATAATTCTTTTGAGATAAAGGTTTGGTGGGAAGCCTCATATTTAATTCCTGCATAAGTCATAATGCCGACATAAAACTCGTTTGAAAGCATTTTTCTGATAGAGCCAACAGTAAGAGGCTTCCCACTGACTCGCCGTTTAATTCCAAAAGAATGTAAGAATCTCGCAACTTCAGCCAAAGAAACTGGCTCACTGGCAAACTTCTCAAATGCTTTCTCAACCAGAAGAGACTTTTCTTTGTCCACTTCAATAGAACGAAGTATAGGTTCATTTATGTAACCTAGAGGTGCTTTGCTTGGCCAAACACCAGTACGTAGTTTTTGTCGATTACCTCTTTTGATATTTTCACTTAAATTATCGACATAATATTTGCTTTGGCCAAAAGCAATGTTTAACATAAACTTACCTTGGGGAGTATTGTCAAACCAGAAGGTAGGAAACTTTAAGTCAAGAAGTTTGCCGGTGTCGAGCATATAAATAATTTTGCCACCATCTATTGAATTGCGAGCTAAACGGTCAGGATGCCAAGAGAGGATGGCGTTAGCCATTCTATTCTCAATCATATTGAGAACTTGATTAAACTTCTCTCTCCCTGGAACCTTGGCGGTCTTACTCTCAACAACAAAATCAACTATTTCGAGATTTTCTCTCTTGGCAAACTCCTGAAGTTCAGCTATTTGTGCTTCAATGGACAGAACTTGTTTGTCCTTCTCGTCCGTGGACTTTCTGCAATAAGCGATATATTTAAAGCCATGCATATTTTAATACTACACTTTGTGTGTCCTGCATTGCAGGACAATTTTTGCATTTTCATTTTTTTAATTCCTTTTACATACGAGTTTGCAGCGCTGGCTGCGAATGGCGGCGCAGCGTGCGCTGCACCCCAAAAATCCTCGATTGCCAAAATGGTGGAGATTTACGAAAAAATCAGAACTCATTTTAGCGGAGCGGTGGCTGCCCCCACCCAGCCACCGCGCTATCTCTTGCTCGGCCCCTGGCCTCGCAAAAAGTCGGCTCGAACAAAAAATGAAAAGCAAAAATTCTATGATACGAAGCCTAATCACTTACCATGTCTGTCGTTCAATTTGTAAACTCAAAAGTGGAGAGAATTTGATTGAACACTTCCGCAAAGTCTTGCTCGTCACCCAATAGAACTGTTGTTGTAATTAGATGGCTTCGCTCGCTATTTCCAATTAAATAAGAAGTTCCCTTCAAAGAGCCAACAGAGAGGTTTGCTTTGTATCCTTCGTGTCCACTCAAGGTGGTTTTTTCAAACATTTGATTTTTACTTAAATCCTGGTATTGCTCATCCAGGCTTTGGTTAGACGAATAGACCTCAATTTTGGCTAGACCTGGGTCTGAAGCAGTGGCGAATTTTTGAAAACTTACAATTCTCCCTCCTTCGTTTTCTAAAGTAACTCCAGATACAAAATTAGAAGGATGCTTCAAGCTATAAAAAAACTTGTCATCTGTATAAGTGACCCAATTACTTGTATCAGCACTGCTTGTAACCGGAGTAGTTGTAGCAACTGGTTTTTCCAATTTAAGAGTACTAAACATATTCTCTATGGCCTTTTGATTTACTGAACATTCAGAAGCAGGAAATTCTTGCTTTTCTTCTTTACTAATATTGTAAGTTAGCAAATAGATTTGGTTATCATTCGCAATTATGTAAGTGTATTTTGTGTCTCCGGCTCCCGTGAAATCATCAAGTATTGCGTAATATGCATTGTTTTCTCCAAGTTTGGTTTGAGAAGATATTTTCCCATACGCCCAGTTTTTAGGATACTGTTCAAACCAGTTCTCAATATTCAGCTTTTGCGAATTCTCCTCCACGTTAATTCCAATTCCGCCTCTAGCTGTGCAAAAATCAGGGACGTCGCTTTTTACTAGAAAACCTGCATTCTGCAGAGTTGTCTCAAGCGGTGTTAATGCCCCACGCTGTAGTTGTTCTTTGTCAATTACAAACGGCCTTGAAAATTTAGATGCGTCATAAGAAATCGACCACCCCAAGGTATCGTCCTTGAATAAAGTAAGATTTTCGGTAGACTGTTCTATCTCTATTATCGAGTCTGTCCTTGCGGGTTTTTCTTCGAAAAACTGGGGTCTTAATAAAATAATAATAATTATCAATAAAGCATAAACACCAAAAAAGAGTATTTGTTTAACCATCCTCCACGCAGGCTTAACTCTCAACACTTGAGATTTGGCAACTCTGTCATGGATACCTCTTTTTTGCTTAGAAAAAAGTATCGTGAACCCATTAACTAGATAGAAGAGACCTCCGATAATCGGGAAGAACATCAAACCAAATTTGACTAGTTCACGGATTGCAGACTGTACATAAGTCAGATTTTGTTCTGTCCCATATTTAAATACTTTTAATCCGTAGGCATCTTTACCAACTGTTGTACCTTTGGCTGCAGTCAGATGAATGTAATAAGGGAAATAAGTCAATAAGAAAATGACGATAAAAACTGGGTTATTACTTATGTTTCCCAAAGTAATGTTGTTTTGTGTAATTAATGACCAAGCGAATGCAATCAGGATAGTTGGGAGAATTAAAACAAAACTATCTATCATGTTTGCCCAAAATCTTGACCAAGCTCCGGCTGGTTTAACTTCAAAACTTTTTTGAGCTGGCTGCTGTGGCAATTCTTGTACAGGTTGCGGTTGCACTGGAGCAACAGGTTGGGTGTAACTTTCTGCATGAGCTTTTTGGGCAGGAACGGGAGTGGTTCCAAAAGTTGTAGGTTCTGTTTCCGGGTTCATAATGTTATTTTAGCACGAAATACTTTTTAGTTTGCTATACTTAACTTAATGAAAATTGCAGAAAGTGCTACCAGGAGTAGATATCCACTTAGTACAAAAAAGATAATTAAGAAAACAATAACAGGTACACTGGTTTTTGTAGTTATAATGTTTTTCCTAGCTGTTTTTATGTTTTCCCTTCTACTCGGTGCAGATAGCCCAATATCTGTTTGGGCAATACTAGTGGTGATATTTGTTTTAACTGTTTTTATAGTTTTAATAACCTATTTTTACCAGAGGTGGTATTTTGCAGTTTATTATTATGAGTTAACCAATGATTACATTATTATCAGAAAAGACCCCATCACACCTCGAGAAATCACAATCCCATATGAACGTGTTCAAGATGTGTACGTAGACCAAGACATTTTTGATAGAATCTTCGGTATTTACGATGTTCACTTGTCAAGCGCAACTATATCATCTGGAATGGCTGCCCACATTGATGGGGTTGAAAAACAAGCTGCCGATGGATTAAGAAAATTGCTGCTTGATACAGTTCGCTCAAAAATAAGCAAAAAGAAGAATGGAACAACCCCAACGAATTAGCGAGAAGATATATCCCATAAAAACAGTGTGGTTGATAAAGCCAATACTGCGAACTCTCCCTGTACTTGCTTTTTTAATTGTCGTCATAGCTGGTAGTTTTGATAGATACAAGCCAAACACTTTCTTTTATCTAGTAGTTTTTCTCTTATTAATGCAGGGAGTCTATCCAATTCTCTTTCGTGCAAATTTTCATTATCTTTTGGAGGAGAGACTCCTAACAATAAAGCAGGGAATATTATCAAAACAACAAAAGCATATTCCCTATGGAGTTATACAAAACATCTTTGTAAAACAGGACATTTTTGATAGGATTTTTAACTTAGCTTCCGTTTCGATAGAAAACGCATCTCAGGCAGGAGGGGTTACTGTCTCAAGTTACTCAAAAGGAAACAGATATGAAACAATAGGTTTTAGGGGTAATAAAGTAGTTATCCCAGGACTTCAAAAAGAAGACGCAGAAAGTCTAAAAGGTATTCTTCTTGAAAGGATGAAAGCGAACCCTATTGATGATAGTCAGTCTGGGTTGTGATTTTTGCAAATGAGCTGATATAATTGTGGGGATTTGAGTGTACCCGCGGAGCGGGCAAGAGCTGGCGAAGCCAGCTAAAAATCGCGCGTGTTAAAAATATGCGAGGCCAGAGGCCGAGCTAGAAATAGCGCGGTGGCTGGGTGGGGGCAGCCACCGCTCCGCTAAAATGAGTTCTGATTTTTTCGTAAATCTCCACATTTTTCACTTGTTTCTTCTGACTTTTCATGATAAACTAGTATAATATTTCCCATATTTCAGGGTTTTTTGTTGCATAAATTATGGATGGAGATAAACTTAAAGTTGGGGACAAGATAGTAGAGTTCGGGCAAGTTTACAGGGTTTTTAAGATTATAGATGGGGTAGTATATTACAAGCCTTACTATGCGAACAAAGAGAATAAAAGCCTTGTTTTTTCTATTCCTCGCCAAAATCTTAATCAAACAAAAATACGAAGGCCGCTAGAAAAAGGCAAGATTAAAAAAATAATTCGAGGCCTCTCCAGAAAAACAGAAATAAACGGAGAGCTTGATACGGAAGACGCAAAAGAAAGCCTTAAGCTTAATAGCGCCAGGCAAACTGCCCAAATTCTTAAGCAGCTTTGGTATGAAAAATGTAATGAAGATAAAAACTTTACAAAATCCAAAAAAGATGTTTTTGAACTTGCTATAAATCGTTTTGTGGAAGAGGTGGCATTTGTTAGCAGAACAACTGTTGATGGGGCAAAAGATAAAATTACGAAAGCGCTTAACAAAACATTGTGATATAATAGTGATGTAGCGTTGATCCGGACTCACCAACTGGGGAGCTGAAAGGTTTTAAAGTTTTTCCTGAAAAAACCATGAGAGCCCCGATTGAATCGGGGAAGTGAAGTGGAACCGCGGTAGTAAGCCGTCTTCGCAAGATAATTGTGAAGGCGGATTTTTTGTTTATAATAAAGATATGGCAGACAAAGACTATCTTGATAAGCTGAGGCATTCGGGGGCGCATTTGATGGCGGCTGCGGTGCTGTCACTTTGGCCTAAAGCTAAAAATGCAATTGGCCCCTCCATAGAAAACGGGTTTTATTATGATTTCGACTTCTCCACCAAAGGCGGATCGGCCTCTGGCCGAGGAGATGAAAAAGTATCTGAAGATGATTTTGCCAGAATTGAGAAAAGGATGCGAGAGCTGGTTGAGTCTTGGGACAAGTTTGAGCGTATCGATGTATCGATACATCAGATTAAGAAAGAGTTTGCTGATAATCCTTATAAATTAGAGCTGGCAGAAGAATTTGAAAAAGAGGGACAAGGGCTTACTTTATATAAATCGGGGGATTTTGTGGATTTGTGCCGAGGGGGGCATATAGATAATCCCAAAAAAGAACTGAAACATTTTAAGCTTTTGAGTGTTGCGGGTGCATATTGGAGAGGAGATGAGAAAAACAAGATGCTGACGCGCATTTATGCAACGGCTTTTCCAAGCCAAAAAGAGCTTGATGATTATTTGAAACAGGTGGAGGAGGCTAAGAAGCGAGATCATAGAAAATTGGGGCGAGAGCTTGATTTGTTCACTTTTTCAGACTTGGTGGGTGCTGGCTTGCCCTTGTACACGTCGAAGGGGGCATTGATTAGAAGACTTGTAAATGAACATGTTGAAGAAGTGCAATCAAAACAGGGGTATCAACAAGTCTGGACACCGCAAATTGCCAAAGCGGGCTTGTTCCAAACTTCAGGACATTATGATAAGTATCGAGATGATATGTTTAGAGTGATTTCTAATTATTCGGATGAGGAGTTTTATTTAAAACCAATGAATTGTCCGCAACATACTCAAATATATGCCAGCAAAAAACGAAGTTATCGTGACCTGCCAATAAGAATGACTGATTTTGCCATGCTTTATAGAGATGAGAAACCTGGGGAATTATCCGGACTTGCGCGGGTGAGAGCATTTTCGCAGGACGATTGCCATGTGTTTTGTATGGAAAGCCAAGTTGACGAGGAGGCTGATAGGGCCCTTTCTATGATTAAACAAATTATGGCTACTTATGGCTTTAAGTATCGATACAGGCTTTCTACGAGGGACCCTAAACATCAAGAGAAATATCTGGGGGAACCCAAAGTCTGGGATAAGGTGGAGGCTTGGGCGGTTAAAATCATGAAGCGAAACAATATTGATTATTATGATGGTCCGGGTGAAGCGGCATTTTACGCTCCAAAGATGGACTTGATGGCAACAGATAGTCTTGGCAGAGAATGGCAGTTGTCTACTGTACAAATTGATTTTTTCTTACCTGAGAGATTTAAACTTACTTACGTTGATAGAGATGGTTCGGAAAAAAGACCAGTAATGCTACATAGAGCAATAATTGGTTCACCAGAAAGGTTTATGATGATACTTTTGGAACACTTTGGGGGGGCTTTTCCGACTTGGCTTGCTCCAGTGCAGGTGAAGGTATTGCCTATCACTGATAAGAATCTGAAATATTGTAAAGAGGTAATTAAGAGATTAAGAGGTGAAGAAATCAGGGCAGAATTGGATGACAGAAATGAGACATTGCAAGCGAAGATCAGAGATGCACAACTTGAAAAGGTGGCTTACATGTTGATAGTTGGAGATAAGGAGGAAAAGGGCAAGACAGTTGCACTAAGAAGGCGTAATGGAAAAGATAAAGGAGACGTCAAGTTAACTGAGTTTATCAAATTAATCAGGAAAGAAATTGAAACGCGAGCACTTGGATGATACAATTGAAGCTGTAATTTGAGAAGGTTGCCACCTATAAACCAACAGATTAGGGCGAGAGAGCTACGAGTTATCGGCCCCGATGGAAAACAAATCGGGGTTTTGAAGTTAAACGAGGCTTTGGCTGAAGCTCAAAAGTCGGGATTGGATTTGATTGAGACTGCACCAAAAGCAAATCCGCCGGTTGCCAGAATCATGGATTTTGGCAAATTTAAATATGAACAAGAGAAGCGCGAAAGGGAACAGAAACGCAAAACCAAGACCACGGACGTAAAAGAGGTGAGATTCTCGCCCTTTATTGCCGAAGGGGATTATAATACCAGAATTGAGAGAGTAAAGGAGTTTTTGGCAGAGGGGCATAAAGTGCGAATAGTTGTTGTTTTTAAAGGGAGGCAGATGGGGAGCAAAAGCTTTGGGTATGAGCTTTGCAGCAAGGTCTTGGCAACTTTTGAAGGTAAAGTGACCGTAGATATGGAGCCTAAGTTTTTGGGAAGGCACTTGGCTATGGTAATATCACCCTTGTCTGTTGCGAAACAGAGAGAATTAGAACGAAAGGATACTCATGCCGAAGGTAAAAACTAGAAAAAGTATTGCAAAAAGGTTTAAGGTAACAAAAAGCGGCAAAGTAATGCGCCGACAGGCTTTCCGTGGTCATCTTAATGTTAAAAAAAGCAAAAGCCGCAAAAGACGGCTTAAAAGGATAGTTGAGACGAAGAAAAGTTATGCTAAAAGAGTGAAAAAAGCGTTGGGGGTTAAAAGATAATATGGCAAGAGCAAAATCTGTGGCTGCGAGAGGTCACAGAAAAACTAAAAGGCTTGCAAAGGGGTATAAGCACGCCAGAAGCAGAAGAGTAAAGGCTGCAAAAGAAGCAATTCTTCATGCAGGGCAGTATGCTTTCCATGGCAGAAAGCTTAGGAAAAGGGATCTTCGAAAGCTTTGGATAGTCAGGCTTAACGCAGCAGCGCGGGAGAATGGTTTAACTTATAAAAGCCTGATTGCGGGGTTGAAAGATAAGGAGATTAAGATAAACAGAAAAATTTTGGCCGATATTGCAGTGAGTGACCCAAAAACTTTTGAAGCCGTTGTTGATAAAATCAAAAAATAACTCCATAGTATATTTATGCGCGAGGAGATTAATAATCTTAAAAATTTAGCTTTATCCGAGATACTGGCTGCCAAAAGTGCGGCTGAAATTGAGGAGATAAGAGTAAAGTATTTAGGCAGAAAAGGGAAGCTGTCGGATGTTTTAAAAAGGATTGGGAAACTTAGCCTTCAAGAAAAAAAGATTGCCGGGCGTGCGATAAACGACGCTAAATCAAACATTGGTGAAACATTGAATCAAAAACGGGTAGAGTTAAAAAAGAAAGATTTTTCTCAAGACACGTGGTTTGACCCGACAATTCCAGGCAAGAGGCCGAAGATAGGTCACTTTCACCCAACTACTTTGGTAATAGAGGAAATGTTTGACATTTTTAAACATTTGGGGTTTTCCGTGACAGAGGGGCCAGAAATTGAAAGTGATGTTTACAACTTCGAGAAATTAAATTTACCCAAAGATCATCCGGCTCGGAGCTTGCAGGATGCGTTGTATGTCAAAGAGCCAGAGATTGTGCTAAGAACACACACATCCTCTGTTGAAACACGAGCCTTGAGCGGGCTGAAGCCTCCGTTTAGAGTTGTTGTGGCAGGAAAGTGTTACCGTTATGAGAATGTTAATGCGAGCAACAATGCGATGTTTTATCAATTCCAGGGTGTCGCATTACAGCAAGGGTTGTCTATGGCTGATCTTAAAGGTACCCTGTTTTACTTTGTTCACAAGTTTTTTGGTGAAAAAAGAGAGATTCGATTCAGATGCAAATACTACCCAGAAGTTGAGCCGGGAGTGGGGCTTGATATAGATTGCCAGTTTTGTAAGAAGAAGGGCTGTTCTGTGTGTAAAGGGCGAGGGTGGATTGAAATACTTGGTGCCGGAATGATCCACCCCAACATCTTGCGAGAGATGGGATATGACCCCCGAAAGATCAGCGGTTTTGCCTTTGGAATGGGACTTGACAGGATCGTGATGGACCGATTTCAAATTGACGATATAAGAAGCTTGTATAACGGTGATATTGCATATTAGAGCATGAGAGTACCAATTAATTGGCTAAAGGAATATGTTAAGATCCCGAGGGATTTAGAGGAGCTTACTGATGGGCTGACAATGGCGGGGCATATGCTTGATAAAAAAGAGGTAGTTGATG
>Ga0265297_10008238_pt1 | contig 14000 bp, 16 predicted proteins | sample Munlanlwell13791_FD_192502 | JGI IMG/M metagenome (GOLD analysis project Ga0265297, IMG submission 192502) | Leachate microbial communities from a municipal landfill in Southern Ontario, Canada - Leachate well 137-91 | ecosystem: Engineered > Solid waste > Landfill > Unclassified | place... | reverse complement strand
CAACTTCTACTCCTCCTAGAGGCCCGAGGAGCGGAAGAGAAATTGGCGGAGGAGGATCTTCAACATCAAGCCCAACCTCTACTCCTCGCCCAGGAAGAGAATTGGGAGAAAAAGTTGATAGTAGTAAAGTAGGAAGTTCTTCTTTTTTTGATGTATTTGCTGGAATATCTTCTGGATCACAAAGAACACCTGGCACATCAATTACTCCCAATATCAGTTCCTTCTTTGATATTTTTACAGAGATGAGCGTTATTGGCGCTTCGGGAAATTGCATGTCTGAATTGGTAAAAGCCAGAGATGCAGCAGTATTGGTCGCTCAACAGACTTATTTCGCCAAAATAAACGATGCTTTAGTTTCAAGATCAGAAGCAACACAATCAGCCTGGGCATTGTCTAGTAGTTTTGGAAGGCAACAGGCATTGAAAACAGCTGGCACTAATTATGCTTTAGCTAAAACGCAAGCCTTAATTAAATATCGATCTGAGAAGAATATTATTTGGCAAAAATATTCATCCTCAAAGACATCTTGTCTTAAAAGCAATTCAAATGTCATGATTGAAGACGGAAGCCAATCAAGCATTGATGACAATCCATAATAAGAAATTAAAAAGCTCGTCCCTTGGGGGCGAGCTTTTTGTTTTGCTAAGAACTGTGTTTATGAAGGTATTTTGAATTTTGTCCAAACAGTGCGGTTGATTTCTTTTCCAGTTTTGTCATAGAAAATGAACCGATACCAATGGTCCATTTTTTTGTCAGCCTGGTTGACAAAGAATGACCCGCAAAAGATTCCGTCTTCTTTCATTGATCCAGAATAAGTTTTTTCTGGATCAGAAGCGTTGTAGTCGTTGGGATTTTTGCAAATGGTTGTTACCTGGACATCGACATAGATGAAGTTCCATAAAGAAATATTTTTCATTTCTCCAGAAACCTTGAATTTGTCTTTGCCTGTCATTGCAAAAAGGTCATTTTTCACAACAATGTCGGGAGCTCTTGTTTTGAAGCTGATTACATTGCTTGAAAAATATCCGCGTTTTCCACTGCAGAAAATGATGGCGTTGTAGGAAATTGAATGTCTCAGATTCTTTAAGGTCCAGACTGCTTCTCTTGGGCAGGTTATTTCCTGTGTCAGAAAAATAGTAGTTGCTGGAGCGTTTTTTGACCAGTAAGTAATTCCGACTTTGTATCCTTCCTTGAGAGGATTCTTCATCCAGATATGGTAGGGAATTCTGGCTGTTGTATCAGTGAATTCATTTTTTGTGAAGTCGGGATTGGGCGCGGAAGCCGTGATTCTTACTTCTTTCTCTGAGCCGATTGACCCATCTAGGCCAAAGACATTTCCTGTTACGCTTAAAGCGATGATTGTAGTGAGAACAACCAACAAGACTTTTTTGATCTTCATTTTTACCTCCAAATTGTTGCAAGCCTTTTAGTGTAGGGTAGGCTTGATACTGGTTTAATTATAGCATATTAATGCTAAAAGTCAATATCAAAAACAGCCCTTGTTTGAAGGGCTTAATTAAAGGTTGATTTTCGGGACTGTGCTTTCTGGACGGGTTATAGTCAAATAGGGCATTGTTTTAAAACCAACGACCAAGGAAACAATAACAAAAGGGAACTGCTGAGTTAGAGTATTAAATTTAAAGACTGACTTATTGTAAAAAGATCGAGAGTAGGCAATTCTTTCCTCGGTATCAACTAGTTCGGCCATTAATTTATCAAAAGTTTGCGCAGCTTTGAGCTCAGGATATTTCTCAATCACAGCCACAAGCGCTGGGATTTGAGTATCTTTTTCTTCGCTTGGTATGGTCGCGCTAAATTGTTTTTGGGCGCGCGATTGAGTGATTATTAATTGGGTCTCTTGCTCGTGTTTAGAATAAGCTTTTACAATGGTTATCAGTTGAGGGATTAAATCAATTCTTCTTTTTAATTCTACATCTATATTACTCAAAGCGTTAAAGGCTCTATTTTTTAAAGCAATCATGCGATTATATAAAGAAAAAAGCATGGCGCAGAAAATACTAATTCCAGCAATAAACAAGAAAGATCCCAAAGCTCCTGGAGAGAAATTATAGAAATAATGGAATCCTCCAGCGATAATAATTAAAGCAAAAAAGAAAACTAAGTAAGACCAATAAACCAAATTTCCTCCCTGGTAGAATTCTTGAATAAATTGTTCTTGAGATTTAGTTGTTATTAATAACGGGCATTTATAATCCTCGTGGAGATAAAGATCGTTATCGCGCTTGCTTATCATGCCACAAGTGAATACTTTGGAATTGGGAAGCAAAACATATTCAGTCCTTCGTCTTCGGGCAGAAAAGACTTGCTTTAAAGCGTTATCTTCTAGTTTGCTATAAGAGCTTTGTTTTAAAAGAGCCAGACAATCAATTTCGCTATTAGCTGGGTTGGGAGTATGCGTTTTAATAGGAATTTTGTAATTTGAAAAATCATCATCGAAGTTGCTAATATCTACCCAGATTTTTCCTTTTTGATCGCTTATTCTAAAGGGAGTAGACTCGGCAATATTTTGTTCTATTACCCAGTGTCCATTTTTGCCTCCAGTGTAATATTCTTGGATGCTATGATAATAAACACAGGGAGTTTGGGTGTATGGAGAAATGATTGTTTTTTCAGACTGAATTTGACCATATCCGCAAAAGGGAACTCCGCTAGTGGCTTCATCGGTATGGATAACTGGCAAACTCTCAATATTAAAAATTAAGTTTTCTGATCCCAAATATTTTTTAGTGAAATAAAAAATTCCAACTATTAAAATAAATCCAGCTACTATTGATTTGCTAGCCATAACACTAGGGCTATAGCAATTATCGCAATCTTCACCAGAGATTAGCATTATTATTGCAATAATTCCCAATAAGACAGCTAGGGATGATTTAGTGGTTATTCTCTTCATAATAAAGACTATTTCTTTCCAAGTTCTTCTTTGAGCCTAGCAATTTCTTCTTTTAATTCAATAATTTTTATTTCTCTTCCCACCATTAAAGAGTTTAATTCCTCCAAATCTCTTTTTTGTTCTTCTAAGGCGCCTTCATCTTTTTTTCGCTTGCTAATATCTCTGACAGTGGCTTGAACCATTGGTTCTCCATCTATTTCAAACCTGGTCAGTAAAATCTCGGTTGGAAATGTTTCCCCAGTTATTTTCTTATGCGTCCATTCAAAAAAGTTACTTCCTTTGAGCAAGGCTTTCTCAATCATTTTCTTAGCCTTTTCCATAGACAGCTGGCCATCGGGCTGTTTTTCTGGGGATAATTGTCCTGGACTCTTGGAAACAAACTCAGCTTCATTTTTAGCGTTAAACATTCTAACAGTAGCAGGATTACCACCGGTAAAAATCCAATCAGGAGGCTCCAATGTCATGATTGCATCGCTGGATGTTTGAACAATTGATTCAAACCTTTTTTGACCTTCAGACAACTCTTGTTTTGATTGTTGGCGTTTATGCAGATAAAAGAAAAGAATTGACGAGAAAAGATAAAGAAAGGTTGTTATAGTTAGGGTATAAAGCCTATCTTCTCTAATTTGATTTAAGGCCCAGACATAATCAACATCAACCCCCATAACTCCCACTATTTTGTTATCTTCAAAATTTTTAACAGGTTTGAAATAAGAAACAAAACTGCCATATTCGTCTGTGTAGGGTTGAGTCAGGATCGGGGCTCCATTTTGTAGAACATTTAATAATTCTTGAGGTGGTTCTTCGTAGATTGTCCCAGGAGCGCTGTATCTGGGATGGCTTGTTTCTACCGAGTCCACCAAGAATAATATTTTGTTATCTCTTTGAATAACTACGTAAACAGAGTCAACTCCTTTTTTCTTAAAAGTTACGCCTAGTTTAAGTAATTGTTCTTTGATTCTATTATAATCGGCAGTATCTTTATTGTTTGGAGTTAGAGCTTGGTTGGCAACTCTGTCAGGATTTAAGGCTGCCAAAGAAATATCCATAACATCAGATAAATCATTATTGATATGCTGCCAAGACCATCGTTGAGTCAATAAATCAGACAAATAGCCCAAAGAGAGAGCAAGTAAAGTTATTATGAGAAAGGTTTTTAAGAAACTAATTTTTTTAGCCATATTAAAAGCTTAATTTACTTTATTATACCATTAAATTTTATCAGCCAGCAAATAGTTTGTTTAAGGGCATTTATTTTTATCAAAGGCAGAGATATAATTATTAATAACAATACAATATGGCTAGAATAGTGCATGGATTTAAAATAGGCAAAAAGCGTTATTATATCCCTTGGATATTTTTTGCCATTATTATTCCAATAATAATTTTCATTATTGTGGGGAAAATAAACAAAATAGAAATTGAGTTAATTGCTTTTAATGTTGGACTATCTTTTCTACGATTGCTTTGCGCTTACTTTATTTCTCTGGGCGTGGCTATTGTTATAGTTGCTTTAATTGGTCAAAGCAAGGCAGGAGATTTTTTTATTCCTATCTTTGATTTATTGCAAAACCTTCCTTCCTTTGCCTTGATTCCTTTATTTGTGGCTTTGTTCTCTGGATTTAATGACAATATGGCCATTATTTTTGCCGCTTCTTCTATTTTATGGCCGATTCTTTTCTATATGCTTCATGCTGTCAAAACAGCGCCTCAAGATTTAAATAATGCTGCCAGAATATTTGGAGCCAAAGGACTAAAAAGAACCCTAAACTATTATTTGCCTTTAATGTTTCCAGCTGGAGTTACTGGATCGATTGTTGGATTTGCTATTGGTTGGGAAGCTGTGATAGGTATTGAAATGATGGGACTGACTAGCGGAATAGGATTTTTTCTTAATGAAATAATTAGGCAGAGTCAAATGACATTTGCCTTAGGAATTGTTTGCTTAATGATCCTAGTGTTTATCATTAACCGCTTGCTCTGGATGCCATTATTAAAAAAATCAGAATTATATGAATAATCCTAAAATTCATGTAGAAAATGTATCTCACAGATTTAGAATGAATGGCCATGGAATGGTTAGTGTTTTAAAAAATATTACTTTCCATGTTCATAATGGAGAATTTTTGGCCATTGTTGGCCCTTCAGGATGCGGGAAATCTACCTTGCTTAATATTATGGCTGGCTTGGAAAAACAGACTAGCGGGAAAATTATTAATAATTCTAAAGAAACAGCCATGATTTTTCAGAATTTTGCTATTTTCCCTTGGCTAAATGTTTTTGAAAATGTGGAATTCGGATTGAAAATGCAAGGAGTAAAGAAAATAGAGCGAGACCAGATTGTTAAACAAAAAATAAAAGAAGTCGGGTTGCAGGGTTTTGAAGATAAATATCCTCGAGAATTATCTGGAGGAATGAAGCAAAGAGTGGGAATTGCTCGAGCCTTGGCCATAGAACCAAATGTTTTGTTTATGGACGAGCCATTTTCTAGTTTAGATGCTTTGACAGCCGATGTTTTAAGAAAAGAAGTTTTAGAGTTATGGGGGAAGTATCAAATGACAGCAGTCATGGTTACTCATATTATTGAAGAGGCGGTTGAAATGGCTGACAGAATTATTGTTTTAAGCAAAAGGCCAGCCGAGATTGTTCAGATTGTCACAGTTGATTTGCCTAAACCGCGCGATAAAAGATCGCCCGAATTTTATAAAGCTTGCGATCAGATAAGAAAACTAATAGAGATTTAATAAAAAAACACCCCGCCAACTGGCGGGGTGTTTTTGTTTAATTTATTTTTTTAACGAAATATTCGAAGTTAGAATTCCTCTAGTAAGCATGAATTGCCAGCCCATAAAGTGCAGTTCTAGAATTTCAGCTATTAAGCCGATTCCATTCCAGGCGCAAACAAAAATAACAACAGTGGCAATACGCGCGCCTTTATCAAGCAAGCTTTTAGCAATAGGGAAAGATAAGTAAAATGGACCAATAGAAAAGACAGAGCCAAAGAACAAGGCTTTCATAGCGCCCTCAAAACCTGTTCCTGTTCCAAAATTCTTTTTAACAGTGTCTAAGGTTATGGTTACCGAAAGTATTCCGATTAACAGAATAATGGCTGGTATAATCAAAAGGAACTGAGCCAGCGAGCTCCAAGCGCTTTGAAGTGTTGGTATTAATTTTTCGGGGAAGAAATAAAAAAATACAGCCATTATTAAAATAAATATTAACAAAAGAATAAACGGCTTGCTTTCTATTTTGGTATCGTTTGTAATGCTGGTCATAAGAATTTAAAAATTATTCCAGTTAATATTCCAATAGCAATCGAAATTATCAAAATCATGGGGATTCTCACAAGCGGAATTTTTTTACCTAAAAATTTTGCTTCTAAAGGAAAGGTAAAAATTGAAGCCATAGTTGAAGCGCAGACAAACAAAGCGATAATTCCAGCAGCGGCCCCACTTTTGTAAAGCATGGCGGCCATTGGGAAAATAACAATGCCTGGAATTTGAAGCAATGAGCTGACTAAAGCCACAGAAAGAAAGCCCTTCCAGCCAGCTTGAGCGCCCAAATATTTAGAAATAACATCAGGATTAATAAAACTGCTAGCCAATCCTATTAAGGCCATGATAACAAATAAAAAGGGAAGCATTGAAAAAATAGTTTTAAATCCTATTTTTATAGCATCAATGCCTTTCTGTTTGTTTTTGAAAAACAAAATTAACCAAAACAGAAAAACTACCCCATTAACCCCTATTACAAAAATCATATCTTGCATAAATCAATTATACCAAGACTATTTTAAAATAAAAACGCCGAATCGCGCGCAAAGCTATACCTGTCTGCTGTAGCGATCGGCGTTTTCAAATTATCTTATTTCTTTAGCATTGAGATTCCCCAAAGAATTAAAATGATTGGCCAAAGTTTGGAAATGCCCCAAGCTATAGCGCCAAAATTTTCTAATAAGAATATTACTCCTAAAACCAGAATTAACATTCCCATGAAAGAACCTTTGTGGTTGCAGCAATTATCTGAGCAACCGCATTCTTGTTTGTTTTCCATAATTAAAAAGTTTTTATAAAAAGACCTTTATTTATTATATCCTATTTAGATAATTGGTGGCTGTGAATTACTCAAACAAAAAAAACGCCTATAATGGCGTTTTTGTAATTTAGATTATGGAATTATAAAGAGTCATGAGTTTGCGCGCGATATTATCACTTGAAAATAATCGGGCTGTTTTAACTGCCTGGATAGAAAGTTGTTGGCGTAAGACTGGGTCGGCAATCAATTGCTCTGCTCTTTGGATTGCTTCTGCTTGAGAATTTACAATAAAGCCATTTTGACCATTGGCAATAATTTCAGGGGCAACACCAACAGGATAAATTATTGGGACTAATCCTTGCGACATTCCTTCTACAAGGCTAAGAGAGAAGCCTTCATAGCGTGATGGGACAAATAAAATACTTCCGCGCAAAGGTTTAAGAAGAGCGGGCAATTTATCTTTTTGAACATTGGCAAAAATACTATGATTAGGAATTTCAGATTTAAGCCAAGCCAAAAGTGGCTTGTTAGCCGTCATGCAAAAAGTCATTTTTTTCACATTACTAAAACGCTGGTAAAAATGAATCAGACGATCTAATCCTTTTAATTTTAGGGTGAAAGAATCATTGCCAAGCCTACCTAAGAAGACAAGAGAAGGCTGATCACAAAATTGCTGGTCAGAGGAATCAAACCAATAATCTTCTATGGCGTTATGAATAAGATGAATTTTGTTTGCAGGGATGCCAGCAGAAAGCAATTCTTGCTTTACATTTTCCGATGTGGCGATAACTGCCTTAGCTCGCGAAGCCACGTATTCTTCTATGTCGGCAATATCGCGTAAGGGTCTTCGTGTTTTAACATTTAATTCTTTAATTGCGCCTTGTTTTTTAAGCTTAAACCAAACTTTACGCGTTGATGCCTCGAGATTGTTGGCAGTTGGAGTGGCATTAAGAAAGCCTCTTGTTGTTGAGCCAAAATGGCTAACAATAGGAACTGGGTAGGCTAAAAATGGCAAGGGAGTAAATGTTGTTCCTTGAATAATGCTAAATTTTAGCATTTCATTTCTGCGTTCAAGCAAAGAATAAAAAAAGAGAATACTTCTAATTCCTCCAAAATGAGCAGGAGTGTCTATAAGCGAAGCGCGCGGATAGAAATTTTTAATTTCAACGCCATCAGAGCTTAGCTTTGAGGCGATTAGATCATTAATGTAATGAGCGCCTGTGCCTATTTTCTTTTCGTTATGAATGAATGCGACTTTCATTGGAAATAATATTTAAATTTATCCAATAAAGGTTAGAGCTATACCGGTTTTTCCTGCGCGGCCAGTACGGCCAATACGATGGATATAATCTTCGTAAGAAGAGGGGAGTTCGTAATTAATTACATGGCTGACATTAGGAATATCAAGCCCGCGAGCAGCCACATCAGTTGCCACTAAAATTTGGCTTTTGTTTTGTTTGAATTGATTCAAAGCATACTGTCTTTGACCGTGATTTTTATCGCCATGAATTGATTCTACTTTGAATCCTTGCTTTACAAGTAATTCTGATAATCGCTGAACGCCGTGCTTGGTTCTTCCAAAAATTAATACTTTATTAAATTCTGGTTTAATTAACAAGCTGCGCAATAATTCAATTTTAGATTCATTTCTTACATAAACAACGTCCTGGTCAACGCTATGAACAGTATCACCAGTTTTAACTGAAATATTAATAGGATCTCTCAAGAAGTCATTAATAATGCGTTTGATATCGTAAGATAGTGTGGCTGAAAAGAAAAGTGTTTGGTGTTCTTCTGGCAAAGTTGATAGTAAAAAACGCATGTCATTGATAAAGCCCATATCAAGCATTCTGTCAGCTTCATCTAAAACAACAGTGGCAAATCTATCTAATGGCAAGCAACCGCGTTTGAAAATATCTTTGATTCTTCCCGGAGTTCCAATAACAAAATTATAACCGCGGCGAAGATCATTCATTTGGCGGAAAATAGAAGCTCCGCCCACTGCGCAAACAGAATAGATAGAGAGCCCATAGGCAAACTTCATTAATTCTTGATTAATCTGAACAGCTAATTCTCTAGTAGGAGCCATTATTACCACTTTCTGTCTTTTGTCTTTTATTACCTTTTCCAAAAGAGGAATAAGAAAAGCTGCTGTTTTTCCAGTGCCAGTGTTAGCAATGCCAACAATATCACGGCCGTTTAAGGCAGGAATAATAGCTTGGTCTTGAATGGGGGTAGGAGTTTTATATCCAGCAGAGATAATATTCTTTTTTAATTGCTGATCAATAGCAAAATCAGCAAAAGAATTTTTTGCAACATAGGGTTGAATCTCACAAGGGGGAACAGCCTTTTTAACGAATTTTGAGATATCGCTAAACTGTTTTTGACCTCCTGCCTGTGGCTTTCTTCCCGCAGAACGTTTAATAATTTGTCCGCCCAACCCTTTACGAGGGCCAAAATGGGCGAAACGGCTTGATTGTTTTCTTAACATATATATTTCTTCTAGTCTTTTTGATTAATAGATAAGTTGACTAGGATACCCTAGGTTCCAAGAAGAATATATATGGAAACAAGAGATATAACTTATGCTATGATTATATTATAATTATTACGCTTTGTCAAGTGCAGAATTGCTTGCCTGTCATGTTAATAACAAAAACCGCCTTTGACAGCGGTTTTTGAAGTATAAAAATAATCTTTCAATTATCCAATACGAGTGACATTGACAGCATTTGGTCCTTTGTCTGAATCAGCTTTGTCAAAAGAAACTTTGTCACCTTCTTTGAGATCATTAAAGCTTACGCCTTTGAGCTCATTTCCGTGAAAAAATAAATCTTTTGATTCGCCTTCAACAGCAATGAATCCGAATCCTTTGTCTTTGAGGGTTTTGATTGTACCTTCCATTTTACAAGATTTTTTAATTAATATTTAAGGTGTTAACCTAAAGCTTAGTTCCAAAATAAACTCGACAAAATTTTAGTAAGAAACTATCTTACTTGCGCAACTAATGTTAACATACAAAAATGCATTTGTCAAGGTCAAGAGACGGCTATAAATAAGGGCTTTGTTTGGTTACGGCTTAATATCTAGCCCAAATTTGGCCAATAATGCCAAAACCTCGGGCTGGTTGAATTTGGCTCCTTTTAGCTTATTTTGGGTAGGATCAATATAATAGTTTTTGGCTCCTATAAAATTAGCTTTTTCTAGGTTGGAATCTTGGAAAATACTGGCTTTTAAGTCGCAGGCGCTAAAATTAGCTTTTTCTAAGTCAGCATTAATAAAATCAGTTTCTTTAATCAGGCAATCAAGGAATTGGCTGTTTTTCATTTTCAATCCGCTGAAATTACAAAATTCAATTCGGCAGTTTTTGAAAGTCCAGCTCAAAAGAAATGGGTTTATATCTTTAAACACAATGCCCATTAATTTACATTTTTCAAAAACAACTTCTTTTAAACTGCATCCATCAAATTTAACATTAGAAAGATCGCAATCTATAAATTGGCAATCAATAAATGATGAGCTGGCTAAATTGCATTCGCTAAAATCACAGGACTTAAAAATGCAGTCTGAAAATTCCTTAAAGCTAAGGTTTTGTTTGGGCAAGTTTAGGTTTTTGAAAGTTTCTTGGCTGTAAGAGGTTGAAGATAGATTCATGAGTCAATTTCTTTATATTGTTCTGGGCTCCAGGCTGGAGAACAACAAAGAAGCATTTTTAAATTTCCTTCCCAGAAATATTCTTCTCCTGGCTGGATTAAAACCATATCTCTTTGGTTGAGCTTAGTTTCCTCTTTTTGAATTACTATTTTTCCAGAGCCCTCAATGATATAGGCTAATTCTTTGCATTTTAGATTAACAGCTTTTCCTTTGCTGGGATATCTGCCATTGAGTTCTATAATAGTTCCATTAATATCTTTGTCTTCTAGTTGATATTCAAAGGCAATACAGGCATCGCTGTTTTTAAATTCTTTGGCTTGATTTTTGTGTACGATTTTCATGCAATTTAAAACATTACTTCTAGTTTACCTTCCATTTTATTATAACAAAAAAATCCCCCTAAGGGGACTTTTAAGAAAAGAATGTTTTTATCGCTTACAGAGAGAAAAGTTCGTCAACTGATATTTTGAATTCTTTAGCAATACTTAAAGCCAGCTTAAGAGAAGGATTGTATTTTCCTTGCTCAAGAAAAACAATGGTTTCTCGCCTTACTCCAACTTTTTGAGCCAGTTCTTCCTGAGTCATGTTATTCTTTTGTCGCAATTCTTTTATGATGTTCTTCATAATAAATTCATAAATATCCCGACAACAAAAAAAGCAATAAAAATCAAAGCTAAGATTGTTGCGAAAATGAATTTAGGATCTTTCCAGCTTGTTTTGGCGAAGAAATAATAAGTAGCAGAATAAATAAGCATTAATACGCAAGTCGAAAATGCCAAAACATTGGCTGTTAGGGAAAAGACCAAAGGATTAGCTTGCTTCATACTGCGGGCAAAAAGCATGAGTATTACAGCCAGCCAGCAATAAATCTGAATAGCAGTCAAGGCAGCTTTCCCACCAATAGCATAAACCATTTCATCAACCATTACTTCATCAACTCTTTTTTGGAAGAAGAGCAAGGTCAATGTTCCTATCAAAAGCAAGGCTAGGCCCAAGATTAAATTATTAGTGGCATATGTAAAACTAAATGCCGAGGCCAGCAAAACGACAACGATCATTTTAATTATTTTGAATTGTTTTGATGTCATATTTTTTATGTTATTTATTTCTAACAATTTAAATGTTATATTATTCTAACATCAATGTCAAGTGCTTGATTTTTTGGCTGAATTTGTTATAAATTCAATATCCATTCCTGTGTGCTTTGGGGGTGGAAGTTCCTAAAATAATTTATTCCGCGGTATCCGCCCAGGGCGGAGTCTCGCTGGAACAAAATATATTCCGCGGTAGCTCAATGGTAGAGCGTCTCGCTGTAAAGTCATTTCGCGGTAATTCGCGAAGAAATGTTGCAGCTTCCTCCAGTAATGGAGGTTGAAAAACGAGGTGAATTGCGGGAAGCCTAAGTCAGCTAACTGATATGGTAATCCGCAGCCAATCCTTTATTGAATTTCAATGAAGGCAGGTTCAGAGACTATCCAGAAATGGAGTACTCTTTTCCAAGCATTAGGATTTTGTCCTGAGCTTGTTCAAGGGGAAGCGCCTTGCATCCAATTTATTGGATGATGATATAGTCCACCCTAAGCGAAAGCTATAGGATAAGTGTAACGAGAGGGTTGTAGGTTCGAGCCCTACCCGCGGAGCAGATTAATTTGGTGAAAGCGACCTAAGTGCGTCCAAAACAGCCAAATTGGTTACAGAATTTGGCGGATCTACCGCCGAGCAAAAACGCCTCATTCTGAGGCGTTTTTTTGTAATAAAGATAAAAATATGAAATTTGAATTAGAAGAATATCATCGGGGTATCACTGAAGACCAGCTAATTTCTGACTTGAAAAAAGTTGCATTGGAATTAAATAAAAATACTGTTCAGCGAACCGAGTATGATGAAAAAGGAAAATTCGGGGCTACTACTTATATCAGAAGATTCGGGAGTTGGTTTAAGGCGTTAGAAAAAGCTGGTTTAGATAAGACACGCACACCAACCAATCTTTCAGAAGAAGATTTATTCAAAAATTTGGAAGAGATTTGGATTAAGCTTGGAAGGCAACCACGATATGCAGAAGTGCAACAACCGCTTTCAAAGTATCATGTTGGAACTTATGAAAATCATTTTGGGACATGGCGAAATGCATTAGAAAAATTTGTTTCTTTTGTGAATAATGATGAATATATCTCATCGGAGGCGATAAAAACTAACATTGATCATAAGACTTCTGGTTTGCATAAAACAAAGCGCACCATAAATTGGCGAATTCGCTTTGTTGTTATGAAACGCGACAATTTTAAATGTAAGAATTGTGGGAGATCCCCAGCAACCGATCCAACCGCAATACTTCATGTCGATCATATAAAGGCGTGGGCGAATGGTGGAGAGACAATTTTAGAAAACTTACAGACCCTTTGTTCAAAATGCAATATTGGTAAAAGTAATTTAGAATAATTTATATGGACATAGAAATAAATAGCATTTTCCCAACATTAATTCCATTAATCTCTGCATTATTTGGTGCATTAACTGGATCGTATTTGACTTATCACTTTGCAATTAAGCAAAAAAGAGCTGAAAGCATTTTAAAATTTAAAGAAGAGAAATATTCCAAGTTATTGATTCTTCTTCAGGGATTTGTTGGAAATACGTCTAATAAAGATACAAAAATGAAGTTTTTTGAAGAGCAATATCAATCATGGTTATATTGCTCTGATGATGTTACTAAATCAATTAATGATTTGATTAGACTAGTTATAAATAATAAAGGAAAGACTCCTAATCCGGAAGATGGCTTAAAAGCTATTGGTAACATTGTATTGACTATGCGAAAAGATTTGTTGGGAAAAACGAAATTAAAATACGATGATTTTAAATATACTGATGTTGTTGAATAGCAAATTGGTAGCATTGTTGTAATTAGGATAAATATTATTTGATTTTAAAAAAATGAACGGCATATTAATCAAAAGAAATGATTGGGCGGATATAAAGCATATCTTAAAATTAGTGTTAATTTTTGTTATCCCAATATTTTTAACATTGGTTATGGTAAAGAGCAGTCATACTCCATACGAATTTGTTGATAAAGATACGCATTCAATGGTTGCTCCTGCTCTAGATCATCCGTATTTGCCAAAATTATTCTCAGATTTGCTAAATAATTTAAAAGTTCCCTGGCACAACTTTTGTATTAAGAATAATTCTTATTCTATTAAGCATAATACACCTTTTGATTTAGCAATAAGATTAGAAAACGAATCTTCTTTTTCTAAAATTAATTTCAGTGATGTTAAATGCTATCCAATCTTAAGTGATAATATCAAATACGATGTGGCATGGGGAGGATTCATAATTCCAAATAAAGAATGGGTAAATAGAAATTTTGAATGCAATAATGAGCAATGTTCAT
>Ga0265297_10008237_pt1 | contig 14002 bp, 14 predicted proteins | sample Munlanlwell13791_FD_192502 | JGI IMG/M metagenome (GOLD analysis project Ga0265297, IMG submission 192502) | Leachate microbial communities from a municipal landfill in Southern Ontario, Canada - Leachate well 137-91 | ecosystem: Engineered > Solid waste > Landfill > Unclassified | place... | reverse complement strand
AGGATTAATGATTAAAGATTATTGGTTGAATTCGGTCATTGATTTTTCCGGGTTGTCGGAGAGGGCGAGGGAGAGAGCGAATATGACCGTCCCGATGGCTTGATCAAACGGGGTGCGATCGGCGGCGGGGATTTTTTTGAGTACGTATTTGTCGGCGGGGATTTTTTTTGCTTGTGCGATCGGCGAGGCGATGCCGATGCGAAAGCGGATAAAGTTTTTGGTTTTCAGTTGGTCAATGATTGACTGCACGCCTTTGTGTCCGGCCGCGCCGCGGTTTTGGGAGATTTTAATTTTGCCCGTCAAGATGTCCAAATCGTCGTTTATCACCCAAAGATCGGGGCGGGATTTTTTCGGGCGGATTTTTAGATAATTGAACAATTTCGCCAGCGCTTTGCCGGAATTGTTCATCAGCATCTGCGGCTTTGCCAAAATCACGGTTTTGCCGAAGATTTCTTTGCGCGCGACCAAAATGCCGTCGGGCATCATCGCAAATTTCGGAAACTCAAACCGCCGCGCGAATTCGTCAACCGCAAGAAACCCCGCGTTGTGCGGCGTGTTCTGGTATTTATCTCCCGGGTTTCCCAGGCCGATGATGAAAACGGCCGACGGTTTTTCCATCGTTTTCTTTTCCATAATTAGGCCATTATAGCATATTTTCCCGCCGGGTAATCGCAGGGGTCGCAAAGGCTAGACCTTTGCGTTAAATTTAGGGAGCGTTTAAGTAAATTGCATAGGTGACACCTATGCAATTTACTCTCTTGCGGAAGAGGATTTTTGTGGTATAATGAAAGATGTTTTCGCTTAAAATCAATTGAAATTAATCAAAAAACGCATGTCTTCAGCATTGCAAAACGCGGGTGAGTTTATCTGGGAAGTGGCCAAAATCGTGATTTTGGCGCTGGCGATTGTCCTGCCAATCCGTTATTTTTTGTTCCAGCCGTTCGTCATCCAGGGTTCGTCAATGGAGCCGAATTTTTATGAGGCGGATTATCTGATCGTTGACGAGCTTTCCTATCGCTTTCGCGAACCGGAAAGGGGGGAGGTGGTGGTTTTCAAATATCCGCTGGACGCTTCCAAGCGTTTTATCAAAAGGATTATCGGTTTGCCGGGAGAAACAGTGGAGATTAACGGCGGACAAGTGATTATCACCGCCGGAGAAAAAAGTTGGACGCTAGATGAGGCCTATATTCCCGCCGGGTCAAAAGCGCCGGATATGCCGCCGGCAACCTTGTCGTCCGGCGAGTATTTTGTGTTGGGGGATAACCGGCCTTATTCTTCCGATTCGCAGGATTGGGGAGAATTGCCGCAAAGAAACATCATCGGCCGGGTGGAAGTCCGCCTTTGGCCGCCAAACAGCATCACGCGGATTCAGACACCCAGCTACTAATGGGTTCGTTGCCAATTTGGCAACAAACCCCTAATGACCTGTTTTGCTATGAAACCAAAAATCCAAAGCGTCGTCGGCATGCACGACATTTTGCCCGACGATCAGAAATATTACGAAAAAATCTATGAAACCGCCAAAGAGATCGCGGACTTTTACGGTTTCTCGCGGATAGAAACGCCGATTTTGGAAGACAGCGATCTTTTCATCAAGGGCACGGGTATGACCACGGAGATTGTGCAAAAACAGATGTTTGTTTTCAAGACCAAGGGTAACGACAATGTGGCGTTGCGTCCCGAGGGGACGCCGCCGGTCGTCCGCGCTTATTTGCAACACGGGATGGCCAATTGGCCGCCGCCGGTCAAACTTTGGTATTGGGGGCCGTTTTTCCGTTATGAAAAACCTCAGGCCGGCCGTTATCGCCAGTTTTGGCAGTTGGGCTTTGAAGCAATCGGCCAGGGCGGAGCGATTATTGATGCGCAAATCATTCAAATATACTTTAATTTGTTGCGCGAGTTGGGCTTGAAGGATATCGCCATTGAAATCAACAGTATTGGCGACGCGATTTGCCGGCCGCAATATCGGCGGGCGCTGGCCGGTTATCTGAAGAACCGCCAGAACTCTCTTTGCGCCGATTGCCGGCGGCGGGTGAAAGAAAATCCGCTGAGAGTGCTTGACTGCAAAGAAGAAAAATGCCAATCGGTCAAAGCGCAGGCGCCGCAGGCGGTGGATCATCTTTGCGACGAATGCAAAAAACACTGCCAGGAAGTTTTGGAATATCTGGAAGAGCTTGGCTTGCCCTATCGCCTGAATCCTTATTTGGTGCGCGGTTTGGATTATTATACGCGGACGGTCTTTGAAATGTTCCGGGAAGGAGAGGGAGAAAAGGCGCCGGTGGCGCTGGCCGGCGGCGGCCGCTATGACGCGCTGGTTAAAATGATGGGCGGCAAGGAAACTTTCGCGGTTGGCGGCGGCATGGGAGTTGATCGTGTTGTTTTGGCGATGAAAGCCGCGGACATTGAAATCGGCAAAGACAAAAAAGTAAAAGTCTTTTTGGCGCAACTGGGCGGGTTGGGCAAGAAAAAATCATTGAAACTTTTTGAAGAGTTGCGCCGCGCCCAAATTCCGACCGGCGAGGCGTTTGACCGCGATTCGTTGAAATCGCAATTGAGGGTTGCCGACAAATACGGCGCCCGGTATGCGTTGCTCTTGGGCCAGAAAGAAGCGCTTGAGAACACCGTGATCCTGCGCGATATGGAATCGGGCAAACAGGAGGTTTTGAATTTTGACGCCGCGGTGGCGGAAGTGAAAAAACGCCTGCGGAAGTGAGGTTGACGAATAACCGAAATTGAGGTAAATATATGGAGTGCGTGTTTTGCAAAATCATTAACAAAGAGATTCCGGCGAAAGTTGTGTGGGAAAACGACCGGGTGCTGGCGTTTGAAAATATCAAGCCGGTGCATCCGGTGCACGTGTTGATTATTCCCAAGAAACATATTGCCAGCATCCAAGAGGCGGAAGCGCAAGACGGAGAATATTTGTCGCAAATTTTGCTGGCGGTTTCCGAAATCGCCAAGATCAAGGGGGTGGCCCAAAGCGGCTATCGCCTGATCATCAATTGCGGCAAAGATTCCGGCCAGTCGGTGGACCATCTGCACGTTCACTTGGTGGGCGGCGAAGAGTTGCCGTTCGCCACCGGCTAGAATTGATAATTTATAACTTATAATTAATAAATCTTATGGCTTTGGAAATCAGAAGAAAACAGCGCGAAAACGCGCAAGCGATGATGCGCCGGTTCCAAAAAGCGGTGCAACAGAGCGGCATTTTGCTGGAAAAGCGGCGGCGCCAGTTTGCCAAGCGGGCAAAATCGGACAATATGCAAAAGAGATCCGCCCTGCGCAAAATTGAAACCAAGAAAAAATACGATTTAATCAAAAAAATGCGCAAAGCTTAGCGGCGCATTTTTTTGCTTCCAATAATGTTGAAAGATAAAATCAACGAAGACTTCAAGGCGGCGTTCAAGGAAAAAAAAGAAGGCGAACTTTCGGTTTTGAAGAACCTTAAAGCCGCTCTTCTTAACAAAGAAAAAGAAAAGCAATTCCAGGCCAGCAAGGCGGGCGAAGACATTGCTCAAGCGGTGCTTGCCGATGACGATATCATTGTCGTAATCTCCGCCGAAGTTAAAAAACTTCGCGATGCCATCGCGCTGTTTGAGCAGGGAGGCCGTGCCGATCTGGTTGCGCAAAACAAGGGAGAGATTGAAGTCCTCCTGCGTTATCTGCCCGAGCAATTGGGAGAAGACGAAATTAAAAAACTTGTCGCCGGCGCGATTGCGCAGGCCGGCGCGACCACTGTCAAAGATATGGGCAAGGTGATGGGAATTTTGATGCCCAAAATAAAGGGTAGAGCTGACAGCGGAATGGCGGGAAAGCTGGTGAAAGAAGCGTTGGGATGATCGCGTAAGGGCGAATGATTATTCGCTCCTGCAAATGCAAAAATACAAAACAAAACAGGGTATGCCCTGTTTTTTGATTTAAGCGGCGGCGTCTGTTTTTTTTGGCGTTGATTTGTTAAAATGAAATAATTTAAATTAAAATAAACATCAATGAAAAAAAATCAAAACGGATTTGCGACGATTGCTGTCGCGCTGATAGTCGCGGCCACGCTTTTGGTCGGCGCCGGGGTTTATTTTTACCAAACGCAAATCGGCAAGCCAACGTCGCCAGCCGTTCCCGCGGTCCAAGAAACCGGGCCCCAAACCACATCTGATCAAATTGAAACTGTCAATGTTTCCAATTGGGAAATATACCGTTGGAACGGATTTGAATTCCAATATCCGGCAAATTGGATTGTTGAAAAAACATATTACCAATCTGCGGCTTCGCCAACGCAAGGAAACGCTTCCGAGAATATCGGTTTAAAAATATTTCCTGATATTTCAAAAAAGGAGATTGATTTTATTGGGATTGGCGGCCACCAAATAAGTTGCGATTCTTCCGAAAACCATTCAAAATGCCAATTTAATTCTTTGATTTCAGACTTTATTTACACGGACAGCGGGAGCGAGGAAATTTTAAAAATATTTGAGCCGATCATCGCCACGATCAAACTTGAAGAAAATAAATCCGTTAATACTTCAGATTGGAAAACCTACCGCAACGAGGAATACGGGTTTGAATTGAAATATCCTCAATCGTGGACTTTTGATGACGGGTCGTTTGGCGATTATACTCTTTCCCAAAACCGTTCATCTATCCAAATTAATTTTTCAAATGGCGCAAAAGGGCCGGAGGACGAATCGCAAAGCATATGTCAGCCGGGATATGCGGCGGGAATGTTTCAAATCGGCATCAAGCGGGTTGACGGCACGGGACGGCCGCACGATGATTTAGGTTTTCAAGAATTTGTAAATTTCATCATTAAAAACCCGGAAAGAGGCACGGCGCCCGGGACAATGCCCGTTTTGGAGCCGATGATTTTCGGAGGGCGCGCGGCTTTAAAATATGTTGATAGGGTAAAAGATTGCGATAAAACGAATTATTATATTGATCAAGCGCCGAATCTTTATGCGGCCGGAATGACGATTAGCGCAAACAATGAGGACAAGCCAATTATGGATAAAATTATTTCCACCTTCAAATTTACCGAGGTGAACTCAGAGCAGGAGCCGATTGCTTCTTCACACAAGCTTTTGCTTGAATCCTCTGATTTTTGCGGCGAAGAGCAAGGGAAAATATTCAATGAAGACAGCAATTATGATGTTGGCGGCGCAAAAATTTCCTATGGCGGTTGCATAATTGAAGGAATGCCGGGGTCAACGTTGTCAATATTGTCAACGAACGGGCGCGGTAATACTTCAACAATCTGGCGGCTCAACGGGGACAGATGGAAAGGCGTCAGTGTTGTCGAGGCAAAAGATATTGATGGCGACGGCATTAAAGAGTTTGCGTATGGCGGTTATAATTATGGAGGAACTTGCACCGGGCGGATTGACGAGTTGTGTTTGTATTCTCCGGTTAAAAACGAACATTTTTGCGTCAGCGAAAGGGAAGGATGGGGAAATTATTCTTCGCCCGACTTGAAGGTGGAGTTTTGCGATAATTTGCAGGTTATCGCCGAGGATATAGGTTGCGGAAAGGCGCCTTATCATTTTGTTTGCTTTTCAAACAATTTTAAAAACGAACAAAATGAAATTTTCAAGGATTATTTGAAAAACAAAATGGATTCGAGCCGCTGATTTGATCCGCGCGGTGCAATAAGCAATTGAATTTGGCAAGAATTGATTCAAGGCGGCGATATGTTAAAATGCGGAAATGGAAGATTGGAATTCAAAAAAAGAATGTTCGGGATGCGATTGCCGCAAAAAAACGATTGTTGCCGCCGCCACGTTTTTGGTGCTGGTGGCCGGCGCGATTTTTCTGTTGGTCAGGCAAGCGCAAAGCCAACCGTTTTTCGGCGCGGAATGGAAAAATTTCCGCGAAAACGCTCTCGGAATTTCTTTTACTTATCCGTCAAGTTGGAATTTGATTGCGGATTACGATCATTACGCGCCGGGCATCTTTTCCGCGGAAATGGACAACAAAAAATGCGCCGGCGCTTCCGGGAAATGCGGCTCCGACTGCATTGACTTGCGGATACTGGCGGCAAAAAAACCGCTTGACGGCCGGGGAGACAGTTTGGTGGTCCAGCTTTACGAGGATTTTATGATGGTGCGCGATTTTTCCGTTTCCCCGCTGGTGGCCGAGATTGATTCGGGTTCCAAAAAGGTTTTTCAAGTGGACCATGGCGGGCCCACGTTGGCGTTAAATGGCGCCTGCGCCGGTCCGCTCTACCTGTTTGAGGCCGGCGATTATTTTGTTTATGTTTTTGCCGGCTATGGCGATTCCGCCAGTGGCGAAAACGACAAAATCCGTGAAATTATCAATTCAATCCGAATTGGTGGCGCGTGACTGGCACGCGTCTCCTGCGCGGCGGAAGCAAAACCCTTCCGTTTTTTGCCGTTGGTGTTTGGCGAAAAAAAATAAACCACGCCGGAGCAAATTTCCGGGATATTCCGGCGGATGAATAAAAATCATTTATAAAAATAATGAACCTGTTTCTAACAGGTTTAAGGATTGATGTTGACAATTCGTGGCCGTCCGTGATAGTTTAAAATATGTTGTTAGTAATCACATATTTTAATATAAAATATGTGAATACGAATATGGATATTGAGAAAATTAAAAAGATAATCGTCGATCAAAAAGAAGAAATAGAAGAAATCTATCGGCGCGAAAAAATAATAAAGCGGGAAATAGATTTTACGCGATTGCAAAATTTTTTGGCCAAGCCCAATATTCTTTTGATCACCGGGCCAAGGAGAAGCGGAAAATCAACATTGGCTACGTTTATTTTGAGGGACAAGAGAGCCGGTTATCTGAATTTTGACGACGAACGGCTGGCTGGATTTTGCGCTGATGATTTTGACGTTGCATTGCGGGCGTTTTACGAACTTTACGGGCAAGATATTGAGCATTTTATTTTTGATGAGATACAAAATATTTCCGGATGGGAGTTGTTTGCCAATCGCTTGCGGCGAACCAAGAAAATAATTATTACCGGTTCAAATGCTAATCTGTTGTCGGAAGAATTGGCGACGCATCTTACCGGACGTTATTTTGAATTTGTCTTATACCCGTTTTCTTTTCGCGAATTTTTGGATTTTAGAGGTATTGTGATTGAAGAAAATGATTTTTATTCAACAAAAAAAATTTCACGAATAAAGAAAAATTTAACTGAATACCTTAACTGTGGAGGATTTCCTGAAACGTTTAAATTTGGCGCGGCGATTGCCGGTAGGATTTATGAAGATGTTATTGTCAAGGATATTTTATTGCGTTATGGCGTGAAAAATAAAAAAACTTTTCGCGAAATGGCCAATTATGTTGTTTCCAATTTTGCCGGTGGCTTGAACTATCGCAAGTTGGGGCATGTTTTTTCCATCAAGGACGTGCATACGGTTAAAAACTACATTGATTATTTGAGTTCGGTTTTTTTAATTTTTGTTTTTGAAAAATTTTCGTATAAATTGAAACAAAGGTATATCACCTCCAAAAAAGTTTACGCGATTGATACGGGAATGATCAACGAAGTTGCGGTTAATTTTTCGGATAATTTCGGTCGGATCATGGAAAACGCGGTGGCGATTGATCTTAGAAGGCGGAAGAATTATTGGCAAGAAAAATCAAAAATATTTTATTGGAGCGATTATTCCGGCAAGGAGGTTGATTTTGCCGTAAAAAATAAAAACAAAATAACGCAACTTATTCAAGTTTGCCATAAATTAGACGCCATGGGACCAAAAGAAAGGGAAATAAAAGCGCTTGTTTTGGCTTCTGATGAATTGAAATGCGATAATTTATTGATTATTACGGACGATGAAGAAGGGGTAGAAAAAATTGACGGCAAAAAAGTGATAAAAATTCCTTTGTGGAAGTGGCTTTTAATCGATTATAAAAATTAAACCATGAAAAAAATCAATATCAAAGCGGAGGGGTTTTGCTGGCGGGCTTGTTGGTCGGCCTGATCGCCGCGGCCATCGGCGCCAGATTTTATTACTAACCCTTTATAAGGGTATAGTATTGACAATCACTAACCCTTTGTGGTAGGTTAGGGACATGAAAAATAAAGAATTGCAAGAATATATTCAGGCGCAAATTGTTTCTGCGCCGAAGCGATTGCGCGGCATGGCCAACGACGCCCAAGGAAAGCCGCTTTTCAAGCGGAGCGTGTTTTTTGAGTTGCGCCGCTACGTGCTTGATTTTTTGGCCAAAGGCGGCGAACCGCGGATAATCGTTATGCCCGGATTGCGCGGCACCGGCAAGACCACTTTATTGGCCCAGCTTTTTTTGTCATTGGACGGAAACGTTAGCAAATTTTATCTTTCGGCCGACGAAACAATAAAAAGATTTGGCATCGGTTTGTGGGACGTTTTTGAGAACTATGAAGAATTGGTCGGCAAGCGTTTGGAAGAAATTGACGCGCCGCTGATTCTTTTTTTGGACGAAATCCATTATGACGAGAAGTGGGCGTTTTTTTTGAAGTCAATGTATGACAAATCAAAAAAAGTAATGATTTTTTGCACCGGATCGGCGGCGTTGTTGTTGCGCGAACAAGTTGGCGCCGATATTGCTCGCCGGGTTTTTTTTGTTGATGTCAATCCGGTCGGTTTTTCCGAGTATATGCTTTTTAAATACGGCAAGCCGCCGGCAGATGAGGTAATGCGGGCGGTTGAGGACGCGATTTTGCGCTCGCAAGGCGCCCAAGATGCGTTTGAAAAACTGCAAAAAGAAGGTGCCGGAATAAAAAAATACTGGCTGGAGGTTGATTCACTGGAAATAAGCCGGTATGTAAAATTCGGGACGTTTCCGTTCGCGCTGAAAATGGACAATGAGGGGATGGCGGCAAGTTTTATTGCGCAGATTATCAACAAGATAATCTATTCCGATATTCCGCAGTTTTACAAATTTGAAACCGAAACATTAAACCGGATTGATAAGATATTGTATTTGATTTCCGAAACATTGGGGGTGAGCGTGACAAAGCTGAGTCAAACGATGAAAATGAAGCCCGACACTTTGCGTCTCATTTTGAAATCTCTCGAAAGTTCCGGTTTGGTTTCGCGGGTCGCGCCTTTCGGCGCCCATTTTCGGCAGGTTAAAAAACCGTCAAAATATCTTTTCGCGACGCCGGCGCTCCGATTTTCATATTTGGCGGCCAGAGAGAGCGCGGATGTGTTTGAAAATTATCGGGGAAGCTTATTTGAGGATTTGGCGGGAATGTATTTGAACGGAATTTTACCGCGATTTGGCGATTGTTCGTTGACTTATGACGTTTCCGAGGGTGGAGCAGATTTTATTATTACCTTGGGCAAACGCAGGATTGTGATGGAAATCGGCGCGGGCAAAAAAGGATATCGGCAGGCAATTGTGACGGCGCAAAAAATAAAACCCGAATATAGCATTATTGTTTCAAACGATGAATTAGAATATTCAAAAGAGCGCAACGCGTTAAAAATTCCGCTGAAGTATTTTCTTTTGATGCGATAAGAAATAAGAATAGACCTACTGCGTAAATATTTACGCAGTAGGTCTAATGCCTAAATAAAAAATTATGGCGAGGAGAAAAAAAAGAAATTATAATTTCAATTGGATAGTCGCGGGGCTGGCGGTCGGAGTTTTTGCGTGGATTGCCGCGGATTTTTATTTCAATGTCTATCGTCATCCGCAAGAAAAAGTTGATGTTGTTGAAGTTGCCGACAATCCCGAAACCGAATCCGCGCCGCCGTCCGGACAAATCGCTGAAGAGGGCGCGCCTGCGCCTGAAGGCGGGTTTGTTTTGGCGACTTATCGCGACGATCGCTGGGGCGTGGAATTGCGCTATCCGACGGTTGCCGGCGATGCGCGCTGTCCGGCGCCGCAAAAAAACGATGATGGTTTTTCGCTGGACAATTTCTATTTTTTTGCGGGAGGTCAAAATGAGGCGTTGGAAGATTTTATGGCGCGGCAGTTGCAAGGGATGGAAGTTGAGTCCCGGGAAAATATCAATACCGCCGGCCGGCCGGCGGTGAAAGCCAACTATCAAACTCCGAAGGCCGGCCTGTACGGCAGTTCGGTTTTTGTTGAAAACGACGGTCGGCCGTTTGAATTCGGGTTGCTGGCCAAGGAAGCGGCGGAAAAATGCGGCGATGCCGACGATTACAACGAGCGGCTTTACCAATCGGTCATTTCCACCTTAAAATTTGCCGACTGATTGTGTCCGATTGCGTCCGCGGGCGTTGTTTGTTAAAATGGATAAGGAGGCTTTCGCAAATAATATTATTTGTGAAAATCTCCTTGGCGCACTCCGATGGAAATTGATATTCAAATCAGAAATTTGACGCGCCGTCAGGTTAATGGGGCGCGGATCAAGAAGGCGATTGCCGCGGCGGTCAACGGAGAAAAAAAACGTTTCGCGGGCGAAGGGGCGGAGATTTCCGTGGTTTTGGTCGGCAAGAAAAGAATGGCGGCGATCAACCAAAAATACCGCGGCGTTGCTTCGGCTACCGATGTCCTATCTTTCGCGCATTGTGAAGGCGAGGAGCTTGCTCCCGGGAGAATTTTGGGAGAGTTGGTCATTTGCCCCGAAATTGTCGCTCAAGACGCCAAAACGGCGGGGCGCGGTTTTGATTATCAAACGGCATGGGTGGCGATTCACGGAGCATTGCATTTGCTGGGATATGACCATGAGAGAGGAGTAGAACAAGAGAGAGAAATGAGGCAAAAGGAAAAATATTATCTTTCCAAATTAAAAACTGAGAACGAAAAAGGAAAAACGAAAATTAAAAATTAAAAACTTTTCACCGGTTTTATCTTTTTGATTGTCGTTTTTATATTTTCATTTTTACTTTTCAAATATTTTTCATGGCGAAATCATCATTAATCACCGGGTTGGACATTGGCACCAGTTCAATAAAGATCGCGGTGGCGCAAAAACGCCCCGAAGAGGAAAATTTGGAAATCACTTATGCCGCCAGCCAGCCGTCGCGAGGGGTGCGGCGGGGAGTGGTGGTGGACGCGGAAGCCGCCGCCAAGTGCATTGGCGAAACGCTCAGGGCCGCGCAATTGGCGATGGGACATAATTTGGAAGAGGTTTATATCAGTGTTAACGGCGGCCATATTTTTTGCACCCGGTCGCATGGATTGGTTTCGGTTTCCCGCGCCGACGGCAGTATTTCCGCCGAAGATGTTGACCGCGTCTTGCAGGCGGCCAGAACAATTTCCCTGTCTTCAAACAAGGAAATTGTTGATATTTATCCGCGCGAATTCGCGGTGGACGGAGAGTCCGGCGTCAAAGATGCCGTGGGAATGAAGGGTGTTCGTCTGGAAGCCGAAGTGCTGATCGTGGCGGGATTTACCCCTTACTTGAAAAATTCGGATCAGGCGGTGTTGCGCGCCGGCTTGGAAGTGGCCAATCGCGCGCCGGCGGTGATTGCCGCCGCGGGCGCGGCATTGTCCGAACAGCAAAAAGAATTGGGAGCGGCAGTGCTGGATGTCGGTGCGGGCACCACCGGTTTGGCGGTTTATGAAGAGGGGGATTTGTCGCATATCGCAATTTTGCCAATCGGATCGGCCAACATCACCCATGATATTGCCATCGGGCTGAAAGTTGATGTGGAGACTGCCGAAAGATTGAAGGTGGAAAAAGGGATATGTGTCTTTAAAGGTGCGGACAAAAAAATCAAGCTGGCGGGCGAAAATGATAAAGCGGCGGGAGCGATATTTTCCCAAAGACTGGTTTCCCGCATCATTCAGGAACGCGTGGCGGAAATTTTTGAACTTGCCAACAAAGAATTAAAAAAAATCGGCCGCGAAAAGAAACTTCCCGGCGGCATTGTTCTTGTGGGCGGCGGCGTCAAAGTTCCCGGTGCCGAAGAAGTTGCCAAAAAAGTTTTTCAGCTCACTTGCGCAATCGGCGCGCCCCGAAATTTTTCCAACATTGAGAGCGACCCGTCGCTGGCGGCGGTTTGCGGGTTGGCGCGGACGGGATGGAAAGAAAAAGAAGAGGAGTCTGCCGGCCCTTCACGATTTTCGGCGGGAGGATTGGGCAAAATCAAGCGTTTTTTCAAGATATTTATACCATAATTAAATAAATCCGAAGCACGAATATCGAATATTTGAAACAATTTTCAAATTATCAAATGATCAAATTTCCAAAACGGATTTGTTTTGGAAATTTGGAAGTTTGAACATTCTAATTTGTTTCGGATTTCGGATTTCGGATATTCGGATTTTCAGATGGAATGTTCAATCCAATCAATATCAAAGTGGCGGGAGTGGGAGGATCGGGATGCAACGCGATTTCCCGCATGGAAAAAGACCGGATTCGGGGAGTGGAGTTGATCGCGCTCAATTCGGATTACCAGGATTTGAAAAAAGTCAAAGCGGATGTCAAAATCCAGATCGGCAAAAAACTTACCCAGGGGTTGGGGACGGGAATGAATCCGGAAATGGGCCGCAAGGCCGCCGAAGAACAGAAAGAAGAAATTCAAAAGGCGCTGGCCGGTGCGGGGATGGTGTTTGTTGCCTGCGGTATGGGCGGAGGCACGGGTTCGGGCGCGGCGCCGGTGGTGGCCGAGATTGCCAGAAACGCCGGCGCGCTCACCGTGGCGGTGGTGACGCGGCCGTTTTCCTTTGAGGGCGCCTATCGCCAGCGCGTGGCGCAAGAAAGTTTGGACGTTATCAAGGGTAAGGTGGATTCGCTGATTTCCATTTCCAACGACAAGTTGCTGGCGGCGCTGAATCCCGACACGACTTTGGCCAACGCCTTTTGGCTTTGCGACGAAGTGTTGCGGCAGGCGGTGCAGAGTATTTCTGACTTGGTGTTGTCGCCGGGGATCATTAATGTTGATTTTGCCGATGTGCGTTCAATATTAAAGGATTCCGGACGGGCGATATTCGGCATCGGTCGCGCCCGGGGGGAAAAGCGCGCGGAAATCGCGGCGCGGGCGGCGATGGAATCACCGCTGTTTGACGCGCCGGCGCGCGGCGCCAAGGGTTTGCTGTTCAATGTTTCCGGAGGATTGGATATCAGTTTGTCCGAGGTTGAAGAAGCCGCCAAGATCATCACTTCCGAGATCAATGCGCGGGCGCGGGTGATTTTCGGCGCGGTGCACGATCAAACTTTGCCCAAGGGGGAGATCAAGATCACGGTGGTGGCCACCGGCTTCTAAAACTAAATTTCAAATTCTAAATTCTAAATAAATTCAGAATTTAAAAATCAAAACAAAAAAAGTATTTTTTTAAATTTGAATTTTAGATTTGTTTAGGGTTTAGAAATTAGGGTTTAGAATTTTTTAAGGGGGATTTGACGGATTTTTTGGGTGGGCTAAAATGGGGTATTGTCTTTGTTAAAATCTCTGATTGCCGGTTTATAAACGAATATGAGCCGATTTTAAAATCGTTTCAATTTGCCGATAAACGCGGAAGAATAAAAAAGCCATGGAGAATAAAATCACCAAAGTGCAAAAACGGGATGGCCGGATCGTTGACTTTGATTTTGACCGGATTGTTAACGCGATTTTCAAGGCGATTACCGCCACCGGACAGGGCGATGAAATCCGAGCCAGAAAGATGGCCGAGCAGGCGCGCAAATTGTTTGTCCGCCGTTTTAAAAACGGCAGTGTGCCCGGCGTGGAGCAGATTCAAGACATCATTGAAGAAGTGTTGATTATGGAAGGGTTGGTGGAAACCGCCAAATCCTACATTCTCTACCGCGAGCAAAGGCGGCGGATCCGCGAGGCGGCGGTGGCCAGCGACGAAGCGATGGACCGGGTGGACCAATATCTGGAAAAAATGGATTGGGAAGTTCAGGAAAACGCGAATATGGCCTTTTCTTTGCAGGGGCTTAATCATTACGCGGTGTCCTACATCGTGAAGAAATACTGGCTCAACAAAATCTATCCCAAGGAAATCCGCGAGGCCAATGAGTCGGGCGATTTTCATCTGCACAATTTGGATACCTTGGCGCCTTATTGTTCCGGCTGGGATCTCTACGATTTTCTTCGCCGCGGGTTCGGCGGCACGCCAGGGAAACTGGAAT
>Ga0265297_10008236_pt1 | contig 14004 bp, 11 predicted proteins | sample Munlanlwell13791_FD_192502 | JGI IMG/M metagenome (GOLD analysis project Ga0265297, IMG submission 192502) | Leachate microbial communities from a municipal landfill in Southern Ontario, Canada - Leachate well 137-91 | ecosystem: Engineered > Solid waste > Landfill > Unclassified | place... | reverse complement strand
GAAGGATGCTAAGGATGCGTTCGAAAAAGAGGGCGTGAAATTCGATGGAAAAGGGATAGATAAGATAATAATGGTCGGCGGACCGACGCGCATGCCGATGGTGCAGAAATTTGTGGAGGACTATTTTGGGAAGAAGATAGAGCGCGGAGTTGACCCGATGGAATGCGTCGCGCTTGGCGCCGCTATACAGGCCGCCATAATAAAGGGGGATGTCAAAGAGGTCCTGCTTCTCGATGTGACCCCTCTATCTTTAGGCATAGAGACGCTGGGCGGAGTGAATACAAAATTGATCGAAAGAAATACGACGGTGCCCACGAGGAAGAGCCAGGTATTCTCTACAGCCGCGGATAGCCAGACGGCTGTCACTATACGCGTAATACAGGGGGAGAGGACCGTCGCTGATGCCGAGGGTAATGTTGAACTCGGAAGGTTCGATCTGGTCGGGATACCTCCGGCTCCGAGAGGGGTGCCGCAGATAGAAGTAGCTTTCGATATAGACGCCAATGGCATAGTCCATGTCTCTGCCAAAGACCTCGGCACCGGAAAGGAACAGTCCATAAAGATAACGGCGCCTCATAAGCTGTCCAAGGAAGAGATAGATAAGATGGTGAAGAACGCCGAGAAGTTCGCTTCCGAGGACGCGACCAGGAAAGAGGAGATCGAGACGATCAATCAAGCCGATAGCCTTATATACGCGACTGAGCGGTCGCTCAAAGATATGGGCGATAAGATCGCCCAGGGTGAAAGGGCCGATATAGAAGCCAAGATAAATGATCTGCGTCAGGCTATGAAGGATAAGAATGTGCCTAGCGTGAAGAAAGGCATGGAGGAGCTTACAAAAGTTTCCCATAAACTTGCCGAGGAGATATATAAAAAGGCGTCGCAGGCTCAGAAAGGCCCCGGCCCGGAAGCCGCTAAGCCGAAAGAGGAGCCCGACACCGAAAAGAAAGGCGCGGGGGCGAAAGAAGGCGAAGATATAATAGACGCCGAATATACGGCTGAAGACGAAGACGGAAAGAAAGGTAAGAAATAAGATCGTAAGTCACCAGGATACCAAGTCACATGTCACAAGTTATATATTTATCGCTTGTGACTTTGTGACCTTGTGACATGGTGGCTCGATTTTTATAAGGATATATGTCAAAACGTGACTACTACGAAGTTCTTGGTGTGAGTAAGGGCGCTACGCAGGATGAGATAAAGAGCGCCTATAGGGCCCTTGCCTTAAAGTACCATCCCGACAGGGTGGAAGCGGATAAGAAGAAAGAGGCCGAGGAGAGGTTTAAGGAGATATCCGAGGCATATGAGGTTCTTATCGATTCTCAGAAGAGGGCCAATTATGACAAATATGGCCATGCCGGAGTTGAAGGCGCTTTCAAGCAAGGCGGATTCACGTGGCAGGACTTCCACCATTTTGAGGATATTAAAGATATCTTCGGAGAGTTCGATTTGAGCGACCTCTTTAGGGGGTTCGGCACCGACATATTCGGGTCTTCTTACGGCCAGACCGGTTCCAGGCGAGCCGGATCAAGGCGCGGCTCGGACCTTGAATATCAATTGGAGATAGATTTCGATGACGCCGCGTTCGGCGCTGAAAAGACGATAACCATACCCCGCTATGAGACCTGCCAGGAATGCGACGGCACAGGCTCAAAAGCCGGATCAAAGCGCGAGAGATGTTCGCAGTGCGGCGGCAGAGGCCAAGTGAGTTCATCGAGCGGATTTTTTAATGTAATCAGGACTTGTGATAGATGCGGCGGCGAGGGCACGATAATCAAGACGCCGTGTCCGGCTTGCGGCGGTAAGGGCAGGATCAAGATAAAGAGAAATATAAAGATCAAGATCCCTGCAGGTGTCGATTCCGGTTCTCGGCTTAGGATACAGTCAGAAGGTGAGGCCGGCTCCAGAGGCGCCGCTCACGGAGATCTATATATTTTAATATATGTGCGCCCGCATGAGATATTTGAACGCCATGACGCAGATCTTTATTGCGAGGTTCCGGTGAGTTTTGCCACGGCTGCTTTAGGAGGAGAGGTGGATGTCCCTACGCTGGAAGGCAAGATAAAGATGAAGATACCATCCGGGACCCAAAGCGGGAGAACGTTCAGGTTGAAGAATAAGGGTATAGCCCATATACACGATTATGGCCGCGGCGACCAACTGGTCAAGATACAGATCGACGTGCCTACGGATCTGACGGCAGAGCAGAAACGTTTATTGAAAGAGTTTGAGCAGGTCTCAAGCCAGTCTAGCGGCCCCCTGCATAAGACTTTTTTAGAGAAGATGAAGAGACTGTTTAAGTAAATCGTTGTGCGTAGTGTGCAAAGAGATGCTGCGGTTTTAGCGCGATACGCACGACGCAAAACGCACGACGCACGACGCAAAGAGTTGTTAAAGCGAGGATTAATATGCCGACTTATGAGTACGAATGTCAGAAGTGTAAAGTAAAATTTGAAAAATTCCAAAATATGAAGGACGCACCCGTTGAAAAATGTCCGGATTGCGGCGGCAAGGTAGACCGTCTAATAGGGGGCGGTTCCGGCATCCTATTTAAAGGCAGCGGGTTCTACCAGACGGATTATAAGAACAAAACAACGCCTAAGCCGGGCAGCTGCGGCAAGGATAAGCCGGGTGGTTGTGGTTCCTGCCCGCACAGTAAAGATTAACGTGAAGAATATACCAAGGTTGATTTTTCTATGGCTGCCGGTAATCCTTTGGGCGGCATTCATTTTTTATGGATCATCCTTACCGGGCGATGAGATCCCGAAGATTGATGTTCCTTTGGCGGATAAATTGTACCACTTCGCCGAATACCTGATCTTGGGATTTTTACTTATGAAGGCGCTGATCAATTCTGAAATAAATATTGACTTGGCAAAACTTACAGTTTTGTCTATAATTATAGCCGCCGTTTACGCTGCCAGTGATGAATGGCATCAGTTTTATGTGAGCCAAAGAACGCCGGATATCATCGATCTAATTGTGGACCTTACCGGGATATGCGCCGGTGTTTTTTTATATAGAAAGAGAGGGGCCAGTTGCCCGAAATAAAAGAGTTCCATGGTTTAAGATATAATCAGAAGCTTATCAAGGACATTTCCCGCGTGGTCGCGCCGCCTTACGATATAATTTCCCCTTCCAGACAAAATGAGCTTTACAAGATCCACCCTAACAATGTGATAAGGCTTGAGCTGGGTAAGGCCGGCAGAACAGACGGCCCGAAAGATAATAGATATACGCGCGCCAAGAGGTATATGGACGAATGGCTACGCAAAAAAATTATGCTGCCTGAAGCGAAACCGGCGATATATGTTTATTCGCAGGAATATAAATACAGCGGAAAGAGGATGGTGAGGACCGGTTTTCTATCCCTTATGGGCATAGAAGGCGACAATAAGGTTCTACCGCACGAGAATACGCTCTTGGCCCCGAAGATGGACAGGCTCAACCTGATGAAGGCCGTGAAGACCAACCTGAGCCCGATATTTATTTTATATGAAGACAAGAAGCATCTTATCAATAAAATAATCGATAAGTTTTGCAGGCGGCATAAACCGGCCATCAATATACTTTTTGAGGGTGTCCGCAATAAGGTGTGGGTGCTTGATGACGAAAAGCTGCTCGGTAAGATACGCCGTTCTATGGCAAATAAGAATACGTTCATTGCCGACGGACATCATAGATATGAAGTCTCCCGCATGTATTCTAAATATATAAAGGGCCAGCCTGTTTCCAGAGAGTTGAAGGAAAATTCGCGGTATATAATGGTCTATTTTGCGGAAGCGGACGACAGGACGCTGACGGTGCTTCCGGCTCATCGCCTGGTCAGGGATGCGTCGGGCCTTAGCGCGCGTGAAATTCTGGCAAAGCTCGAAAAGTATTTTTTTGTCCGGAAGGTTTCCGGCTTAAATAGCATGATGGCCGGTCTGTCTAAACTTGCTTCTTCGCATGCCTTCGGCGCCTATCTGGGCAGCGGGCAATTTTACCTTCTCAAGCTTAAGGATGTTTCATATTCGGACAAAGTGATAAAAGATAAACCGCTGGACTGGAAAAGGCTGGATGTGTCGATACTTCACCTCTTCGTATTTCAATATGTTCTCGGTGTGCGCGACGAAGACGATAATATAGAGTTCGTAAAGGACCCTGCGGAAATTCCCGAAATGATCGATAGTAAAAAGTATAAGATAGCCTTTTTCATGAATCCCACCAAGGCCTGGCAGGTCAGGCGCATTGCTAAACTCGGCGAGCGTATGCCGAGGAAGGCCACGTATTTTTATCCAAAGCCGATATCGGGCTTGGTTATCAATAAGCATTGAGTCATGCACCGGTAAATAAAAATACGTATTCGTATATCAAGAAATATGATATTATATTTAGCTAAATAGCGTGATCGGTCTCTGCAGCCGCATAACTGTTCTATTGCAGATAACCTTAGCCGAAAACAGAATAAGGAGATCGTGGATAGTGAAAGAGACGATACTTAACAATATTAAAGATGCTTTGATGAAAGGGGACAGGGCCCTGGTGTCAAAATATACCTCCGAGGCGCTGAAGGAGGGGCTTGAGATCAGGGAGATACTGGATGACGCTTTGGTGTCGGCCATGGAGGTAATAGGGAAAAAATTTAAAAATAATGAGATATTCATACCGGAAGTTTTGATATCAGCCAAGGCCATGCATGCCGGGATGGCGCTTCTCGAACCGCATTTCCTGAAGTGCGGGATAAAACCGATAGGTAAGGTCGTCATAGGGACTGTGAAGGGCGATCTTCACGATATCGGCAAGAATATTGTCAGCATGATGCTTAAGGGCGCATGTTTTGAAGTAAGGGATTTCGGGATCGATGTGCCGCCGGAAAAGTTTGTGGAGGCGGTCAGAAAAGGCGAGGCCGATGTGCTGGCAATGTCTTCACTGCTTACGACGTCGATGCCTTCTATGCTGGCAACCATAAAGGCGCTGAAGGCTAACGGCATACGCGATAAAGTGAAGATAATTATAGGCGGCGCTCCCGTCACTAAAGAGTTTGCCGATTCGATAGGTGCCGATGGGTATGCTAAAGACGCGGCAACGGCTGTGGACGAAGCAAGGGCGATGCTGAAAATATGATGAGGTGAGCATGGTGCTTTTTCCTAGAAAGCCCAAATATACGATAGTAAAGATAGCCAAGAAGAGCGACATTCCCGAAGACCTGTGGACCAGGTGCGGAGAATGTAATGAGCTTATCTATAATAAGAAACTTGAAGAGAATATGAAGGTCTGCCCCAAATGCGGGGCACATTTTAATCTCGGAGCGCGTGAAAGGATAAATACGCTGGCGGATGAGGGGACGTTCAAGGAGATGGACGCGGATATGGAATCGATGGACCCCCTGTCATTTTCCGGACCGAAGACATATAAGGAGAAGATAAAAAAAGATCAGGAGCTGACAGGCCTTAAGGAGGCCGCCATAACCGGGCAGGCCATGTTGAACGGTATACCGGTTGTGCTGGCGGCCACGGACTCCAGGTTCATTATGGGGTCGATGGGGTCTGTCGTCGGTGAGAAATTGACCAGGGCCATAGAGTATTCTACAGAAAAACGGTTGCCTATCATAATAGTATCGGGTTCAGGCGGCGGGGCCAGAATGTATGAGGGGCTCTTCTCCCTTATGCAGATGGCTAAGACTTCAGCGGCGCTCAACCGGCACAATAAAAAAGGATGCCTCTTCATATCTATCCTTACCAACCCCACAATGGCCGGGATAATGGCAAGCTTTGCGTCTTTAGGGGATATCATACTCGCGGAACCGAAGGCCTTGATTGGATTTACGGGACCCAGAGTTATTGAACAGACCATAAGGCAGAAGCTTCCGGCCGGTTTCCAGAGATCCGAATTTCTACTGAACCATGGCTTTCTCGATATGATAGTTAATCGTAAAAATATGAAAGAGACGCTCGCCAAGTTATTACTATACTTTATTCCTGCGGGATCGGCCGGCCAAAGATCGTGATCTTAGCTTTACCCGGCCAAACCGGGAATATCTTTAGATTTTAGTTGTCTATCTAAGAGAGTATGCTAAAATATAAAGACTTATGGCACAAGTAAGCCTAAAAAATGTATCAAAGGTTTTCCAGGGTAATGTTTGGGCTGTAAAAGATGTCAACCTTGGCATCGAGAACAAGGAATTTATAGTATTTGTAGGTCCCTCGGGCTGCGGGAAATCCACCACCTTACGCATCATAGCCGGACTGGAAGAAGCCACCACCGGCGATGTCTATATAGGCGACCAGCTGGTCAATGATGTCCTCCCAAAAGATCGAAACATAGCGATGGTATTTCAGAATTATGCCCTCTATCCGCATATGAGTGTGTATGAGAACATGGCGTTCGGGCTAAGGCTTAGGAAGTATCCTAAGTCGGAGATCGAATCGCGCGTGAAAGATGCGGCCTCCATCCTGGGCATAGAGAAGCTGCTTCACCGGAAACCGAGAGAGCTTTCAGGCGGACAGAGACAGCGCGTTGCCGTTGGCAGGTCCATAGTCAGAAAACCTTTAGTATTCTTGTTCGACGAACCGCTCTCTAATCTTGACGCCAAGATGAGAGTACAGATGAGGACGGAGATCAAGAAGCTCCATATTCGCCTGCAGACCACAATGATATACGTCACACATGATCAAATAGAGGCCATGACCATGGGGGACAGGATAGTGGTCATGAGGGACGGGGTTATACAACAGATAGCCGATCCGATCAAACTTTACGATAAGCCGGTCAATAAGTTTGTAGCCGGTTTTATAGGTTCTCCCCCGATGAATTTCGTGAAAGGCAGCGTGATAAAAAAAGAGGGCAAGCTGTATTTCAGTGAAGGCAGATTTGTCGTAAAGATCATAGATGATATGGCCAAGCAGATGGCGACCTATGTAGATAAAGAGGTCATATTCGGGATACGCCCCGAAGATATATATGATAAGCTCTTCGTATCCGAAGCCCCTCCCGAAAATACTATAAAGGCTACGTGTGAAGTTATAGAGCCGATGGGATCGGAAGCCTATCTATATTTGAATACCGGCAAGAATCCGCTTGTTGCTAAGGTTGGCGGACACGACAGGCCGATGATAAATCAGGACATAGACCTGGTCTTCGATATGGCCAAGGTCCATTTTTTTGACAAAGAGACCGAAAATACTATTGTCTAAATCTAAATATTGAATGTCATCCTACTCTAACAGGTCCATTCTCGGCAGTTTATCGGTAATTTTACTCTCCGCATCGAGCGCCGCTCTGTTTTATATCTCATCTTACGTCAAAACGGATGATCCGTCGTATACGAACCTCATAGTAGCAGCGATATCCAGCTTCAACATCTCTATATTCTTCAGTTGGCTGGCCATGGGATCGATCGGCGGAGCATTGGTGTTGTTCCTTTCTGTAGCGATCGTGATATGGCAAGATTTAAAGATAGGACTTTACGGTTATTCTGCGTTCACGATGGAGTTCATGATAACTACATTGATAGGCTATGCCTTTTTAAGACAGCGGAATAGGGTAGAGGCGGATTCCGCATTGAAGATAGAGCGGCTTGAAGAGGATATGAACATACTATCGAACGACATAAAAGAAAAGAACCTTGGCGTGCATTCGCTTGAGGAGAAGCTTAACAGATATGCCATGCTGAAAGGGGTCATAGAGTCTCTCAGCACTCATCTGTCGCTGGATGATATAAACAATTTAGTGATAGAGGAGTCTGTGAAGACACTGGGTAAATCCGGCCGCGCGCTCCTCTTTTTGGTGGATACGGAAAAACAGGACCTGATGCTATCAGCGTCTTCCGGCGCCTCAAGGATAAAGACGAAGAAGGGCGACACTTTTGATCATTGGGTTTTACGGCATAGAAAGTCATTGATAGTGGAAGATATAACCAGGGACTTCAGGTTTCCTGTCGATGACGTTGAAGAATCAAAAAAGATTTTTAAATCGCTAATAGCTACGCCGCTGATAAGTGAGAACAAGGTGATAGGCATTATGCGGATGGACAATCCGGATGTATTTATGTTTACACAGGATGATCTCAGGCTCCTGGATATCATTTCTGACCTGGCAGCAGTCGTCATACAAAACGCTTTATTCTACAGCAGGACCCAGGAGCTTGCGATAAAAGACGGTCTGACGGGTTTGGTGGTGAGGAGATATTTCCTGGATCGGCTCGAAGAAGAGATCAAGAGGGCTGCGCACAGAAAAGGCGCGATCTCAATCTTGATGATGGATATAGACCATTTTAAAGAATATAACGATAAGTTCGGGCACACATCGGGAGATCTGGTGCTCAAATACCTGGCCCGCACATTGATGTCGATGGTCAAAGAGGGTGATATAGTGGCAAGATACGGAGGGGAGGAGCTTGTGATACTTCTTTGCGGACGGAATAAAAAAGAGGCCGCTATAGAGGCAGAGGAGATGCGCCGGACAATACAGGATAAGCCGCTTACCTTAAGGAGACATGCTGCGACAATAACCGTATCCATAGGCGTAGCCAATTCTCCGGAAGATGCCATCTTGCCGGAGGAGCTTATCAAGATAGCCGATGAACGTCTTTATAAAGCCAAGACCAAGGGGAGGAACAGAACTTGTTCCGTATAAAAAATACATACCTGGTTTTCAGCGTATTTTTGGTGCTGCTCTTCCATATCTCTTACTATAATCTGCATAAGATCCCATACGCATTTTGCAATATCACCCTGCTCTTACTTACTCCGCTAGGTTATTTTTATTCGAACTCGGTCAATTATATCTTGATCGCGGTATCATGGACGATATTTCTGCCGGTTTTTTTATTTGTTTATAGGGCTGATATTGTCAACGCATCGTTTCCGCTCGTAACTTTTAACGCCATTTTAGCGGGATTAGTAATATACAAAAAAGAGGCACAGAAGTATGCCGCGGACTGGAAGGCTGTAATAGAGAAGAAAGAGGCGGCCAAAAAACATTTCGCGGAAGATTTTAAAAAGATCGATAAGACGGAGCGGGAAGTGAAAGAGAAAGAGCTCGCCATCGCCAGCCTGTATGAGATCACAAAGATGATGTCGGAGAGCCTGAAGTTCAATGAAATATTCAACACGTTCAGCTCGTTCCTGAAGGAAAATTTCATATTCAGGCGGTGTGAACTTTTAATACTTATACGCGGCGCTCAGGATCCGCGCTTGGACAGGATTTACAGCGTATGGAGCCAAACTCCTAAGGACGCCGCTCTCAATTCAGTGAACCACGAGAAGCTCATCAAGATGTTCTCGGAGAACCCCAGCAATATATATCTTTCTATCGCTAATGACGCGGATAAGTTTGAAGCCTTAAGCATAGATACCGCCAATGTCCAAACATTTGCCGCCATACCGCTTTTGAGCGGGAAGAAGGTAGTGGGGATCCTTACGGTTGAAAATATGCCGCAGGAAGAGTTTGAAAAGTTCATGATCTTGGCGATGGAATTTACCCTTGAGATAAAAAAAGTGCTTCTCTATGAGACGGTTGAAAAGCTTGCTATAACAGATTCGCTGACAAGCCTGTATGTGCGCCGCTATTTTCTTGAACGGATGGAAGAGGAACTGCAGAGATCCAGGAGATACGCTTTTAATTTCTCGTTTTTGATGATAGATATTGATGATTTTAAACGGGCCAATGACACATATGGCCATCTTGTCGGAGATGTTATATTGAAGGAGGTATCCGCCATAATGAAAGAGGTAGTCCGCGAGATAGATCTTGTGGCCAGGTATGGAGGCGAAGAATTTGCCGTCCTGCTGCCGGAGACCGGAATGGAGGGGGCCAAGATCGTTGCGGAAAGAATAAAGACCAAGGTTGCCGAAAACACCTTCAAGGCTTACGACGAACGTCTTCATATAACAGTCAGTATAGGCGTTGCGGTATATCCGGACCATGGCATGGAGGCCGGCGATCTTATAGAGGGGGCGGATGCGGCATTGTACGCAGCCAAGAAATTAGGTAAAAATGTTGTATGTGAGTGTAAAAAATAGTATAATAAACCGAAATTTTACCTAAAGGATGAAATGAAGTTATTTATAGATACCGCTAATATAAACGAAATAAGCCAGGCAGCCTCGCTCGGCATTATAGACGGCGTGACCACCAATCCCAGCTTAATAGCGAAAGAAGGCAGAGATTTCGTTACAGTCGTCAAGCAGATATGCGCTATCGTTGACGGCCCTATAAGCGCGGAGGTCGTAAGCCTTAATTCCGATGAGATGGTAAGGGAGGCGATAGTCCTCGCGAAGATCCATAAGAACATCGTAATAAAAGTACCGCTCACCGCGGAAGGGCTCAAGGCGACAAGGCTTCTTTCGAAGGATGGGATCAAGACTAACGTGACTCTCTGTTTCTCAGCTACGCAGGCGCTTTTGGCGGCCAAGGCCGGAGCTACATATGTGAGCCCTTTCATAGGAAGGCTCGATGACATCAGCCAGGTCGGGATGGACCTCATACGGGACATAAAGACCATATTCTCCAATTATAATTACAAGACGCAGATAATAGTAGCCAGCGTCAGGAACCCTATCCATGTTCTTGAAGCCGCCAAGATCGGTGCCGATATTGCCACAGTACCTTATGCCGTCTTGATGAGCCTGGTGAAACATCCTTTGACCGATATAGGATTAGATAGATTTTTAAAGGACTGGCAGAATGTACCTAAAAAATAGTCAATACCAATGGCTACCAACTATTAACTCAATTGCTTCGGCATTGGTTCTATCCGTTGGCTGCATTCTATTCCATAGTTATGTTTTAAGTGCCAGCGTCTACGCGGCAGAGCAGAAAGAACCGATAGAAGTAAACGGTGATCAGGTTGAGTATTATCATGAGAAGAAGGAAGTCGTTGGGAAGAATAACGTCTCCATAGTATATAAAGATGTCCTGCTTACCTGCGACAAGATCACGGTAAATTTAGAGACCCGTGATGCCGTAGCCGAAGGCCACGTAAAGATCGCCCAAAAAGACGCATATTTTACAGGGGATAAAATAAGTTATAATTTTGATACCCGCAAAGGCACCATCATTGACGGATATGTGAATGCAAAGCCTTTCTATGGCAAGGCCAAAGAATTAGAGAAGATCGCCAATAAGGACCAGTATGAACTGGAGAACGGCTATGTGACAACTTGCGACCTGCCAGAGCCTCACTACAGGATACAGGCCAAGCAGGTCAAGATATATCTCGACGATAAGATCGTGGCCAGACACATATTGTTTATGCTGGGCAAGGTCCCGGTGCTCTACCTGCCTTATTATGTCCAGCCGTTGAAAGACCGCAAATCGCATATCACCGTAATACCAGGGCAGGGGCATGGGTGGGGATATTATGTCCTGACATCCTACCGGTACTATTTCGACGATAATAATAAAGGGGATCTGCTGCTGGACTACCGTACCAAGAAAGGGCTGGCGGGAGGGGTCAACCATTACTACGATCTAGGCCAATTAGGCAAAGGCGCCTTTAAATTTTATTATACACACGAGAATGATAATCTCGTATTCGATAAGACCGGCGAGAAGAAGACCAGATACCGTTACCAGGCCAGGCACCGATGGGAGCTGGGCGAGGATAAAGATACTACCGCAGTGCTGGAGTTTAACAAGCTTAGCGACAGGGACATCATAAAGGACTATTTTTATAATGAATATGAAGAGCTTGGGGACAATCCGGATAACTATCTATCCATCATAACCCAGAAAAAAGATTATTCTACGGAACTATTGTTCAGAAAAAGGTTCGATAAATTTTATACGGTCGTGGAGAGGCTCCCGGAATACCGTCTCGACATACCTAATGCTCGTATAACCAAGGACCTGCCGATATATTATAAATCCACCTCGAGCGCCGTTTATCTCAACCAGACGTTTGATACAAACGCCTATCCTGCTCAGAAGGACATAGATACGGTCAGGATCGATACCTATAACCAGTTTTCATATGCGGCCAGATTTTTTAAGGCATTGAGCGTAACCCCGTACGCCGCAGTGGAGAATACCTACTATTCCAGGAATAGATGGGGCGATACCAACCAGATACGGACTATATTCAATGCCGGCCTCGATAACTCAATAAAATTTTATAAGATATACGATGTAGAAACTAATTTTATGGGCCTCGATATACATAAATTACGCCATATAATCACACCTACCGCGAATTACTATTTTCGGCACCAGCCGACTATATCTCCCGACAATCTTACGCAGTTTGACGAAATAGACGCCCTGGATACAAGGAACGGCATCACGCTTGCCCTGGAGAACAGGCTTCAGACAAAGCGGATGCAGGGCGACCAGATGAAATCGGTTGACTTGGCCACATTGATAGTCGGAACGGATTACATGTTCAGGCTAGACAAGGATAACAGTTCGTTAAAGAGCAATAAGTTCAACGGTATAAATTTCCAACTTGAACTGATACCATATTCATGGGCATATATCCTCTCCAAGATGACCGTCGACACGAAACATAGCATGATACAGACGGCTAGCATCGATCTGGTGGCGACGGGAGGGGATAACTGGAGAGTGGGCATAGGGCACCGCTACGAAAACGCTGAAAGCACGAAGAACCATCTCTTTACCGTGGAAGGCATGTATAAGATAAATGAAAAGTGGCGCGTAAGGTTATATGAACGTTTGAACGCCTTGGATGGTGCGCTCGAGGAACAGGAATATACCGTGTCGAGAGACCTCCACTGCTGGATAGCCGAACTTACATATAACTTTAGAAATAGCAGTGACCAGACCGTTTGGCTGGTATTTAAATTAAAGGCATTCCCAGATTATCCCATAGGGTTCAGGCGCACCTACTCCCGCCCCAGATTCGGGTCTACCGGTGACACAATAAGTTATAATTAGCGTATCTTTTTATATTGTTTATTATATAAATATTATGATAAAATATTACTCTATATTACTATAAAGAGGGAAGATATGAATATTTGTATAGTCGGTACAGGATATGTAGGATTAGTCACCGGAGCCTGTTTTGCCGATCTTGGCAATAAAGTGATATGTGTGGATAACGACCATTCCAAGATCAAGAAATTGAAATCCGGTGTAATTCCTATCTATGAGCCCGGCCTGCAAGAGATGGTAAGGCGCAACAAAAAAGAGGGCCGGCTCTCCTTCGACACGAATATAAGGAACGGGGTCCGAAGGTCGGAGGTTATCTTCATCGCAGTTGGGACGCCGCCAAAGGATAATGGCGATGCCGACCTTACGTATGTTGAGCACGTTTCGAGGGAGATAGCCTCGGCCATGCTATCCTATCGCCTGATAGTCGAGAAATCCACGGTGCCGATCAACACGGGCGATTGGCTGGAGCGGACCATCAAGACGTTCAACAAAAGAGGCGTTAAGTTTGATGTAGCGTCTAATCCGGAATTCTTGAGAGAGGGTACGGCCATAAGTGATTTTATGAAACCGGACAGGATAGTCGTCGGCGCGGAATCGAAAAAAGCGCAGGATATCATGCGGAAATTATATAAACCAATATCTGCGCCATTAGTGATGACCAGCATCAAATCCGCGGAAATAATCAAACACGCTTCGAACTCGTTTCTTGCGATGAAGATATCTTTTATAAATGCGGTAGCCAACGTATGCGACAAGTCCGGGGCGGATGTCGTTGAAGTGTCCAAGGGGATGGGCATGGATAGACGCATCGGAAACAGCTTTCTTAACGCCGGGGTTGGTTTCGGCGGATCATGCTTTCCCAAGGACCTTTCGGCCTTTGTCAGGATAGCCGATAAGCTCGGCTATGACTTCGGCCTTCTAAAAGACGTTGTAAAAATAAATAACGACCAAAAGGATCTTTTTGTAAAGAAGATAGAAGGGCTATTATGGAACTTATCGCAAAAGACCGTAACCGTATTAGGGCTGGCGTTTAAGCCGGATACTGATGATATGAGGGCCGCCCCTTCGTTGGATATAATATCGATGCTTACTAAGGCCGGCGCCAAGGTGAAGGTTTACGATCCT
>Ga0265297_10008235_pt1 | contig 14004 bp, 13 predicted proteins | sample Munlanlwell13791_FD_192502 | JGI IMG/M metagenome (GOLD analysis project Ga0265297, IMG submission 192502) | Leachate microbial communities from a municipal landfill in Southern Ontario, Canada - Leachate well 137-91 | ecosystem: Engineered > Solid waste > Landfill > Unclassified | place... | reverse complement strand
CGGCGGCCTCGCGCAAGGCGGCGGCGACCGGGTGGCTGGAGCCCTGTTCCAGGGCTGCGGCCAGCCTCAGCGCGGTCTCGCGCTCGCCGCGCACCGGGTGGACCTGCAACAGGCTGAACTCGCCGGTGGTCAGGGTGCCGGTCTTGTCGAACACGAAGTCGGTGGCCCGGGCCAGGGTCTCCAGGGCGTGGCCGCGGGTCGACAGCAGGCCCATCCGGGTCAGGCGGCCGAGCGCGGCGGTCAGGGCGGCCGGGGTGGCCAGGGCCAGGGCGCAGGGGCAGGACACCACCAGCACCGAGACGGTGATCCAGAAGGCGCGTGCCGGTTCGATCAGATACCAGATGCCGGCCACGCCGGCGGCAACCAGCAGCAGGGCCAAAACGAACCAGGAAGCGACCCGGTCGGCCAGCATGGCCAGTCTGGGTTTTTCGGCCAGGGCGCGGTCGAGCAGGCGGACGATGCCGGACAGCACGGTGTCGGCGCCGATCTTGTCGACCTTGATCACCAGCGGGCTGGCCAGGTTGATGGTGCCGCCGATGACCGTGCTGCCTTCGTGCTTGCCGACCGGATGCGATTCGCCGGTGAGCAGGGATTCATCGACGCTGGATCGGCCCTCGACCACGCTGCCGTCGGCCGGGAAGCTGTCGCCCGGCCCGACCATGACGTGGTCGCCCGGCATCAACTTGACCGCCGCCACCAGTTCCTCTTCCAGGCGGTCCGGCCAGCCCGGCAGGCGGGTGGCGGCGGCCGGGATCAGCTTGACCAGAGACTCCGCCGCCTCGGCGGAGCGCTTGCGCGCGTTCATCTCCAGGAAGCGGCCGGTGAGCAGGAAGAACACGAACATGGTCACCGAATCGAAATAGACGTCGGCGCTGCTGGTCATGGAGCCATAGATGCTGGCGGCGTAGGCGGCGCCAACGCCGAGCGCCACCGGCACGTCCATGCCGGCGCGCTGCAGTTTGATGTCGCGCCAGGCGCCCTGGAAGAATGGCCAGGCCGAATAGAACACCACCGGGGTGGTCAGGATCATGCTGGCGAAGCGCATCAGGGCCTGGAGGTCCAGGCCCATGGTGCCCTCGTCGGCCAGGTAGACCGGGATGGCGTACATCATCACCTGCATCATGCCGAGGCCGGCGATGGCCAGTCGACGAATCGCGGCGTTGCGTTCCTTGCGGAACAGTTCTTCCTGGCGGTTGGTGTCGAACGGATAGGCCAGGTAGCCGATCTCCTGCACCGACTGGAGGATCTGGGACAACTGAATGCGGCCGTTGTCCCAGCGCACCCGGGCGCGGTGGGTGGAGAAATTGATGTCGGCCGAGATCACGCCGGGCAACTGGCGCAGATGGCGTTCGTTCAGCCAGACGCAGGCGGCACAGACGATGCCTTCAAGGATCAGGTTGGCCTCGCGGGTTTCGCCTTCCGACTTGACGAAGCTCTGCTGCACCTCTGGCAGGTCATACAGCTTGAGTTGCTTGAGTTCCTCCAGGGCCGCTTCCGGCGTCTTCGGCAGATCGGTGCGCAACCGGTAGTAGTTGGCGTTGCCGGAATCGATGATGGTCTGGGCCACCGCCTGGCAACCCCGGCAGCAGGCCGGCTTGATCTCGATCTCGAAGCGGACCGGATAGTCCGCCCCGGTGGGCACGGTCTCGCCGCAGTGAAAGCAGTGTATGGGTGCGGGCATCTCTGACATGGGGTGGCATTCTATCCTCTAAAATCCCGGCCATGATTCCATGGTTGTCCCGAACCGATCCCTTCCCGGCCCCGGCCCTGGCCCTGGGCGACCCCAACGGCCTGCTCGCGGCCGGGGCCGACCTGGCCCCTGAGCGCCTGCTGGCCGCCTACCGGCAGGGCATCTTTCCCTGGTTCGGCCCGGGCGAGCCGGTCCTGTGGTGGTCGCCCGATCCCCGCATGGTCCTGGTGCCGGACGAGTTCAAAACCTCGCGTTCGCTCGCCAGGCGTCTGCGTCGTGCGGATTACCAGGTCCGGGTCGACAGTGCCTTCGAGCGGGTGATGCGGCTCTGCGCCGAACCACGGGACGGGCAGCGGGGCACCTGGATCGACGAGGCCATGATCCGCGCCTATGGCCGCCTGCACGAACTCGGCCATGCCCATTCGGTGGAGACCTGGATGGACGGCGAACTGGTCGGCGGGCTGTACGGCGTCGCCATCGGCCGGATGTTCTACGGCGAATCGATGTTCAGCCGCGTGACCGACGGATCCAAGATCGCCCTGGCCCATCTGGCCGGGCAACTCGCGCGCTGGGGCTTCGGTATGATCGACTGCCAGATGGAGACCGCGCACCTGGCCTCGCTGGGCGCCCGGCCGATTGCACGGGCCGATTTTCTGGATCGTCTCGAAGTCTTGGTAAACTTGCCCGACCTTGGCGGAAAGTGGTCGTTCGACGATGACCCTGTTGCATGAATTACCGATCCAGCGCCTGCAGTTCTATCTGACGGCGCCCTATCCGTGCAGCTACCTGCCGGACCGGCTGGCCCGTTCCCAGGTCGCCACGCCGGCTGCGCTGGTCGATACGGCGGTGTTCAGCGAACTGGCCCGGCATGGCTTCCGGCGCAGCGGCCATTACGTCTACCGGCCGCGCTGCGACGACTGTGCGGCCTGCCTGCCGGCGCGGGTACGGGTCGACGAGTTCGTGCCGAAGCGCAGCCAGCGCCGCTGCCTGAGCCGCAACCAGGACATCAAATACGCACTGCGCCCGCTCGAATTCAGCGACGAGCACTACGCCCTCTACCGCCGCTACCAGGCTACCCGGCATGCCGGCAGCGGCATGGACCAGGATAGCCGCGAGCAATACCGCGCCTTCCTGCTCACCAGCGGGGTCGACAGCGCCCTGGCCGAGTTCAGCCTGGACGGCCGGGTGGTCATGGTCAGCCTGATCGACCGTCTGTTGACCGGGCTCTCGGCCGTGTACACCTTCTACGATCCCGATCTGGCCAGGCGCAGCCTGGGCGTGTACAACGTACTCAGCCAGATCGCCCTGGCCAGGGCGATGGGCCTGCCCTACCTGTACCTGGGCTACTGGATCCGGGAGAGCGCCAAGATGGCCTACAAATCCGATTACCGGCCGCTGGAGATCCTCCGGGATGGCGCCTGGACCCTGTTAACCGATACGGAGATCGCCTGATGGCCCAGCTGCCCGAAGCCGCCGAACAATTGCTCAGGATGCACGCCCCGTTCATCCATGCCGTGGTCAATGCGGTGCACAACCGCGCCCTGATCCCGCACCTGCTGGAGATGCTGCGCGAGGCGGAGAGCCGGGGCTGGCCGCTGATGGTGTCCTGCGTGCGCCAGATCATCGACGGCCAGCGCGAACGCAGCCTGCTGCTCGGGCTGGACGAGGAGGACAAGGTGATCATCGAGGCCATCCTGGCCGGCATCGACAACCCGGCCACCCTGCCGCCGCTCGGCAACGCCGGCGATGCCCAGGCCGCCGCCCCGGGTCTGGCCACCATGATCGCCCTGGCCGGGCGCGGCAACATGGAGGCTTTCACCACCCTGGCCAACATGGCCGAGCAGATGATGAAGGCCGGCGGCGACATGGCCCGCCTGGGCGGTATCATGCGCCGGCTGGTCGACGGCGAGCGCGACGAGACCAAGCTCTGCAAGGGCATGGGCGAACTGGGCCGCAAGCTGGTGCGCGATCTATTGGCCGAACTGGAACGCACGACTTTGCATTAACGGGCATGGTGACGGGCTCCCCCTGCAGGAGGCCCGCTTGCGGGCCGAAACAGGTTCGCGCCGCGAGCGGCGCTCCTGCGGCATTCCTGGTTGTTTCACGTTAAAGTAGCGGCTTCGCGGCCCGCCGTCGGCCGCGGCCACCATGAATGGGACCATGAGCGAACACAACAACCAGCAGGGTGCCACCGAGACGACCGCGACCCTGGACGAGGTCAAGCTGATGCCGGGCGACGCCCTGCAGTTGCAGCCCTTGGTCGAGGGCCAGCAGGAACGCCTGACCGTGCGCATCATCGGGGTGATGAAGCCCAAGAGCGTGCTGGTCACCGCGCCGATGCTCGACGGCAAGCTGATCTTCGTGCGCGAGGCCCAGCCCTTCCTGGTGCGCGCCTTTTCCGGCCTTAACGTGTGCGCCTTCAAATCCAAGGTGCTCAAGGCCCAGCACACGCCCTTTCCGTATCTGCACCTGTCCTATCCCGATGTCGTGCAGATCATGCGCATCCGCAAGGCGGTGCGGGCTCGGGTCCAGGTCATCACCGCCATCTACGACCGGGAAGGCGGCCGGCAGATCGGCGCCGGCCGCATCGTCGACCTCAGCGTCGGTGGCGCCAAGATCCAGTCGCCCAGCGCCATCGGCGCCAAGGATCAGGAGATCTTTCTCGCATTCAAGGTCAAGCTGGACGACATGGAGGAGATCATCGAGACCGCGGCGGTCGTGCGCGCCATTGCCCAGGAGGACGACGAGGACGGCCGCAAGGTCACCTCGCTCGGCGTCCAGTTTGGTGAGCTGCAACCCCAGCAACGCCTGCTGATCATGAATCTGGTCTACCAATACCTGCTCAAGGAATCCGACTGATGCGCGTCTACCACGACCTGCTCAAGCACGTGCTCGCCAATGGCACCCGCAAGGCCGACCGCACCGGCACCGGCACGATCTCGGTGTTCGGCCACCAGATGCGTTTTGATTTATCGGAAGGCTTCCCGCTCCTGACCACCAAGAAGGTGCACCTCAAGTCGGTGATCCATGAACTGCTCTGGTTCCTCAAGGGCGACACCAACATCAAGTACCTGAAGGACAACGGCGTCAGCATCTGGGACGAATGGGCCGATGCGAACGGCGACCTCGGCCCCATCTACGGCTACCAGTGGCGCAACTGGCCGGCCCCGGACGGCCGCCACATCGACCAGATCGCCGAGGTGCTGGAGGCCCTGAAGCACAACCCGGACTCCCGCCGCATCATCGTCTCGGCCTGGAACGTCGGCGAGATCCCCAACATGAAGCTGCCGCCCTGCCACGCCTTCTTCCAGTTCTACGTCGCCGACGGGAAACTGAGCTGCCAGCTCTACCAGCGCAGCGCCGACATATTCCTGGGTGTGCCGTTCAACATAGCCAGCTATGCCCTGCTGACCATGATGATGGCCCAGGTCACCGGCCTCAAGCCGGGCGACTTCGTGCACACCCTGGGCGACGCCCACATCTATCTCAACCACATGGACCAGGTGAACCTGCAACTCTCCCGCGACTTCCGCCCCTTGCCGACCCTGCGCCTGAATCCCGGGGTGACCGACCTGTTCGCCTTCAGGTACGAGGACTTCACGCTCGAAGGCTACGACCCCCATCCGGGCATCAAGGCGCCGGTGGCGGTATGAGTAGCGGTGAGGAGGGAGGGGTGAGAAGTGAGGAGAAAATGCCCAGGCTTAGCCTGATCGTCGCCATGGCCCGCAACCGGACCATCGGCATCGACAACCAGTTGCCCTGGCACCTGCCCGAGGACCTGAAGCACTTCAAGAGCCTCACCATGGGCCACCACATCATCATGGGGCGCAAGACCTACGAGTCGATCGGCCGGCCCCTGCCGGGACGGACCACGGTGATCGTCAGCCGCGACCCGGGCTATGCCATGGAGGGCTGTCTGGTCGCCCACTCGCTGGAGGAGGCAATGCAGATGTCGGCGGGCGACGACGAGGCCTTCTTCGTCGGCGGTGCCACGCTGTATGCCCAGGCCCTGCCACTGGCCGAGCGGCTGTACATCACCGAGATACAAGCCGATTACGAAGGCGATGCCCATTTCCCCGAGTTCGACCTGGGGCGGTGGCGGGAGACGGCGCGGGAGAAACATGCCAACGCGGCTGGGCTGGGCTATGACTTTGTCGTCTATGAACGGGGTGCGGCGACTTAGCGCATCGCCTGATGCAGTGTTCCGGGCTGAGACTGGGCAGACTGCTCCAATGCATGGGGACGGGATCGAAAATGCGGGATGTGTAGATGTTGGATTTTCACAGGCCCTAGGCAGCGAAAATCGGGGGAAGATACTAATGACCTGGGCTAGGTTGATGTTTTTCTATTTGTTGCTTGGGGCATGTGGATCGTCTTGTGCAGGAACATGCAATCCTGGAAAACCTGAGGTCTTCGAGGCATTTTTTTCGATATTCAAATCTGACCGAAAATTTGCCGTTTCCAGGACCCAATATCCTTTGAAGTTTGTGCGAATCGATCTGGACGAGCATGGTCTGGAAACCGGCCTGCCGCCGACTGTGCTACTGATCAGTCAAGAGTCGGATGCAGGAAGCCCCTCGTTGGCGGACTACATGAAAGAGAACCAGATGGAGGCGAAAACACTATCCTTGACCCAGGCTGAAGCGATAGTCCAAGTCGGTATGAATGGTTCGGGATAGATGTACCGCTATACGTTTATTCTGCGGCAAGGTTGTTGGTATCTCAGTCTGATCGAGGATCCATCCAATTAATCGGGTGGATTCCTTCGCTTCGTCGGTGAGCATCCAGGCTACGGCCTGTCCAGTACCTGCTTGCGCTTGATCTCGGCCGCGCTTGCCGGGCGCACCTTGGTCACCGTGCAGGTGAACACCAGGGCCTCGCCGGCCAGGGGGTGGTTGCCGTCCAGCACCACCTGGTCGGCGTCGAACTCGACCACCCGGTACAGGCTATCCTCGTCGCCCTCGGCATTGGTCAGCTCGAATTGCATGCCGACCTCGATCTGGTCGGGGAAACCGTCGCGCGGCTCGACCAGTACCAGTTCCTTTTCGTACAGGCCGAAGGCATCCTCGGGCAGCAGGTTGACCTTGACGGTCTGGCCGACCTCCCGGCCTTCGAGCGCGGCCTCGAGATCGGCGAACAGGTCGCCGTAGCCGCCGTGCAGGTAGACCAGCGGCGCGTCGCCTGCATCCAGCACCTTGCCGGCCGGGTCGGTGGCCCGGTAGTCCAGGGTCACCACGGTGTTCTTGGCGATCTTCATGGCATCACAGTACGTAGCGGGCCAGGTCCTCGCTCTGGGCGAGTTCCTTGAGCCGGGCGTCGACATAGGCGGCGTCGACGGTGACGGTGTCGCCGCCGCGCTTGTCGGCATCGAAGGAGAGGTCGTCGAGCAGGCGCTCCATGACCGTGTAAAGGCGGCGGGCACCGATGTTCTCGGTGCGCTCGTTGACCTGCCAGGCGATCTCGGCCAGGCGCCGGATGGCGTCCGGGGCGAATTCCAGCCGGATGCCCTCGGTCTCCAGCAGGGCCTGGTACTGGCGGGTCAGGCAGGCGTCGGTGCTGGTCAGGATGCGCTCGAAGTCGGCCACGGTCAGGCTCTGCAACTCGACCCGGATCGGGAAGCGGCCCTGCAACTCGGGAATCAGGTCGGACGGCTTGGCCAGGTGGAAGGCGCCGCTGGCGATGAACAGGATGTGGTCGGTCTTGATCATGCCGTACTTGGTCGACACCGTCGCGCCCTCGACCAGGGGCAGCAGGTCGCGCTGGACGCCCTGGCGCGATACGTCGGTGCCCTGGGTCTCGGAGCGGCTGGCGATCTTGTCGATCTCGTCCAGGAAGACGATGCCGTTCTGCTCGGCGTTGCGCACCGCCTCGGCCTTGATCTCCTCCTCGTTGACCAGCTTGCCGGCCTCCTCGTCGGTGAGCAGCTTCATGGCCTCGGCGATCTTCACCTTGCGGGTCTTGCTGCGTTTCTGGCCGAGGTTCTGGAACATGCCCTGGAGCTGGCTGGTGAGTTCCTCCATGCCGGGCGGGGCGAATATCTCCATTGAGGAGGCGGGCAGGGCGAGGTCGAGCTCGATCTCCTTGTCGTCGAGCTGTCCCTCGCGCAGCATCTTGCGGAATTTTTGCCGGGTGCCGGATTCCTCGGGCTTGCGTTCCTCGCCCCAGGCCTCCCGTGCGGGTGGCAGCAGGGCGTCGAGGACGCGTTCCTCGGCGGCCTCCTCGGCGCGGAAGCGGACCTGGGCGGCGGCCAGCTCGCGCGCCTGCTTGACCGCCATCTCGACCAGGTCGCGGACGATGCTGTCGACGTCCTTGCCGACGTAGCCGACCTCGGTGAACTTGGTCGCCTCGACCTTGATGAACGGGGCCTTGGCCAGGCGGGCCAGGCGTCGGGCGATCTCGGTCTTGCCGACGCCGGTGGGGCCGATCATCAGGATGTTCTTGGGCGTGATCTCCTGGCGCAGGCCGTCGGCCACGCGCATGCGCCGCCAGCGGTTGCGCAGGGCGATGGCGCAGGCGCGCTTGGCCTCGGTCTGGCCGACGATGTACTTGTCCAGTTCGTGGACGATTTCCTGGGGTGTCATCTGTGACATGGCAAGCGAGTATGAAAACGATGGTTGAAGTGTAACGTGTAGGAGGCCCGCTCGCGGTCCGAACAAGGGTCGTGTCGCGAGCGGCGCTCCTGCGTCAACGGACCAGGACGATCAGGCCCCAGACGCCGAAGCTGGCTACGCTGAGTCCGGCAATCAGCTTCACGGTCCGGTTGGCGGCCAGGGCGCGCAGGCGTTCGGCGGCCCAGCCCATGGCCAGCAGGTTGGGCAGGGTGCCGAGGCCGAATGCCAGCATCAGCAGCGCGCCGGAGGCCGCTCCGCCGCTGGCCAGGGCGGTGACCAGGACGCTGTAGACCAGGCCGCAGGGCAGCCAGCCCCAGATCGCCCCGGCGGCGAGGGCGCCGGGAAAGTCGCGGATCGGCAGCAGGCGGCCGAACACCGGTTGCAGCTTGTTCCAGAGGCCGCCGCCGGCGCGTTCCAGCCAGAGCACGGCACGGGAGAGCCCGGCCAGGTAGAGGCCCATCAGGATCAGCACCACCTGGGCCAGGACGTACAGCCCGGTCTGCACCGGCAGCAGCCGTTCGGATAGGAAGGCGGCCGAGCCGACCAGGCCGGCCAGGGTGCCGGCCAGGGTGTAGCTCAGCACCCGGCCGAGGTTGTAGCCGAGATGGAACGGCAGTGGCTGCCGTTTGCCGCCCTGCAGGGACATGGCGGCGACGATGCCGCCGCACATGCCGACACAGTGGGCGCCGCCCAGGAGGCCGGCGAGGAAGGCGGTCAACAGGCTTATTTCGGGCACCGGGCCGGCCTCATTCGCAGATCATGCCGTCGGCGATCCAGGCTGCCACATCCCGTTGCCATTCCTCGTAGCCGCCGGGCACGATGGCACGCTTGCCTTCCGGGGTCATGCCGCTTCTGATCGCCCAGCCGACCCTGCCATCGGTCAGCAGGTGTCGACCCAGCACCTCGGCCTTGTCGCCGGTCGGTGCATTGCGCTTGATCATCAGGCAGGTGTCGCGGGCTGACAGGCCGGTGTAGTCCATCCTGTCGTTGGGCGGGGCCATCCATTCGCCGCCCTGCAGACCGGTGATACGAGGTTTGTGACAGCTCTCGCACAGATAACGGTTGCGGTGCGAGTTCCAGGCCCGGCCGTTGTTCCTGCGGCTGTTGAACTGGTGGCATTGCAGGCAGCGCTCATGCTGGAATTTCGGGTACAAGGCATCGCTGAACTTGACCGGTTCGGCCCAGGCCGGGGCTGACAGCGTCAGCGCCAGGGCGTAGAACAAACGCTTCATGCCGTCGCTGCGGGTAGAAAGATGGCCCGGTAGGCGGCATAGGTGGAGCAGAGCACCCAGGGCAGGAAGACCAGCAAAGCGAGCCCGAACGGGATCAGCATGGCGACCACGCCGAGCAGGCCCAGGAGCACACTGTAGGTCAGCAACGGCCGCCAGTTCACCGAGCAGGCCCACAGGCTCCACCACATGGCGTTGCCGGGGGAAAAGCCGTCGAACAGGACCAGGGCCGGGGCGAACCAGGTGGCCATGACCAGCGGGGTGAGCAGCAGCAGCCCGATCAGCAGCGCCGGCAGGGCCTCGTTCAGGATGGCCTGGGCCTGTTCCGGGCTGATCGCGGCAGGGTTCGCGGCCAACTGCGACAATTGCTGGAAGCCTTCGCCGCCCATCTGGCGCATGATCAGGTCAATGAGCAGGACGCCGGCCAGATAGATGCCACCCATGATCGCGAGGCCGACCCGGTTTTGCGGGAGAAAGCCCGCACCCAGGTGCAGGAAGGTGACCGGCTGGCCCGCCTCGGCGGCGCGGCTGGCAGACATGAAGCCGGCGACGATGAAGGGCGACATGACTTCGACCAGGGAGCCGCCCAGGTACGGGATGCTGCCTACCCCGATCAGGGCCAGGAAGACCAGCGCGGTCATGCCCATCCAGGGCACCGGCGCCGGTTTGAACCAGGCCCAGCCGGCCTTCATCCAGGCCAGGCCTTCGCTGGCGGCGGGGCGGGCAATGCTGAGTTTGCCGGTCATGAAACGCGAAGCGCCGCCCGGCGGCGGCGCCCGTTTGGGGACGCGGACATCAGAACTCCTTGATCATCCACATCGGCACGACGAAATTGGGCGACAGATCATCATAGCGGCGCATCTGGCCGTCGCCGCGCGGGTCGACCAGGTAGTACGGCTTGCCGTGGCGCGGAGTGACCTTGACCATGTATAGGCGGCCCTGCATGCGGTATTCCTCGATCTTGTTCTCGCCGCGGCGGGTAATGGTGACCTGGGGTTCCAGCGATTCGTCGGTCACGCCCGGCGGCGGCGCGATTTCCGGCACCGGTTCAAGATGGGGCGGTTTCTCTTCGACGGCCTGGGTGGCAATCGGCAATGTGGCCAGGCAGGCCGCCAGAACGAACAGGGATTTACGCATGATGTTTTCCCGGTGGATATATAGGTTCATTTTACCTCACAGACTGAGGAGTATCTCCCGATCGTGCGGGGTCGGCGTCAGGCAGCAGGTTTCATAGTGGCGGAATATCGCCTCGACGACCTGGTCCGGATCGTCGATGACCTGGAGCAGGTCGAGGTCTTCCTGCGAGATCATGCCTTCGGCCGCCATGGTGCTCTCGAGCCAGTCGAGCAGGCCGCTCCAGAACGGCCCGTGCACCAGGATGATGGGAATCTGGCGGATCTTGCCGGTCTGCACCAGGGTCAGCACTTCCATCAGTTCGTCCAGGGTGCCGAAGCCGCCAGGCATGATGACGTAAGCACTGGCGAACTTGACGAACATCACCTTGCGGGCGAAGAAATGCCGGAAGGTCTGGCTGACGTCCTGGTAGGCATTGGTGTGCTGTTCATGGGGCAACTGGATGTTGAGGCCGACACTGGGCGACTTGCCGTTGAAGGCGCCCTTGTTGGCCGCTTCCATGATGCCGGGACCGCCGCCGGAGATGACCGCAAAGCCGGCGTTGGAGAGCTTGTGGGCGATGGTCTCGGTGAGCTGGTAATAATGGCTGCCGGGTTCGACCCGCGCGCTGCCGAAGATGGTGACGGCCGGGCGGATCGGCGCCAGGCGTTCGGTCGCCTCGACGAACTCTGCCATAATTTCGAACATACGCCAGGACTCGCGCGCCGAGAGCAGGGCTTCCTTGCTGCCCTCTGGATCGACCACATTCGGAATCTTATTCATGAGCGAAACAACCCTGTTGCTGGTGGACGGTTCATCATACCTTTACCGGGCCTTTCATGCCTTGCCCGACCTGCGCAACCGGGACGGTTTCCCCACCGGTGCGATCTACGGCGTGATCAACATGCTGCGCCGGTTGCACAAGGATAACCCGGCGGCCTATGTCGCCTGCGTGTTCGACGCCAAGGGCAAGACCTTCCGCGACGATATCTACCCGGACTACAAGGCGCACCGGCCGCCCATGCCGGACGACCTGGCGGTGCAGATCGAACCGTTGCACGAGGCGGTGCGGGCGCTCGGCTGGCCGATCCTGATGGTCGAGGGGGTGGAAGCGGACGATGTCATCGCCACCCTGGTCCACCAGGCCGAGGCGGCCGGGCTGGACAGCATCGTCTCCACCGGCGACAAGGACCTTGCGCAACTGGTCACGGCCAAGGTGAAGCTGGTCAATACCATGACCAACGAGACCCTGGACGAGGCCGGCGTGGTCAACAAGTTTGGCGTTCCGGCGAACCGCATCGTCGACTACCTGACCCTGGTCGGCGACGCGGTCGACAACGTGCCGGGGGTGGCCAAGGTCGGCCCCAAGACCGCCGTCAAATGGATCGCCGAATACGGCGGCCTGGATGAACTGATCGCCCGCGCCGACGAGGTCAAGGGCGTGGTCGGCGAGAACCTGCGCAAGGCCCTGGATTGGTTGCCCACCGGTAGAGAGCTGATCACCGTGAAGACTGACGTCGAGCTGCCGGTGGCGCTGGCCAGCCTGCACTGGCAGCCGGAGGACCGGACCCGGCTGGCCGAGCTGTTCGAGCGGTTTAACTTCCGGACCTGGCTGCGGGAGATAGACTCGCCGGCCCTCGGCGCCTCCCCAGTCAAGGCCGCGTCGCCCGAGGCCGCCCCTGTGTCAGATAGGCCGCCGGTCGAACGCCGCTACGAGACCATCATCAGCCTGGCCGATCTCGAGCGCTGGCTGACCAGGCTGAAGACCGCCGAACTGATCTGCCTGGACACCGAGACCACCAGTCTGGACCCGATGCAGGCGCGCCTGGTCGGGATGTCGTTCGCGGTCATCCCGGCCCGTGGCCATCCCCAGTTCGAGCTGGGCTTCGAGCCACCGGCCGCGCAGGTCGCCGAGGCGGCCTACCTGCCCCTGGCCCACGCCTACGCCGGCGTGCCCGACCAGTTGCCGCTTGCCGACGTGCTGGCCCGCCTGAAGCCCATCCTGGAGGATCCGACCCGGCCCAAGGTCGGTCAGAACCTGAAATACGACTGGCACGTGCTGAAGAACCACGGCCTGTCACTGGCCGGCATCCGCCACGACACCCTTCTGCAAAGCTATGTCCTCGAGGCGCACGAGCGCCACGACATGGACACCCTGGCCGAGCGCCACCTGAACGAGAAGACCATCAAGTACGAGGAGGTGTGCGGCAAGGGCGCCGGCCAGATCGGCTTTGACCAGGTCGATATCCAGCATGCCACCGACTACGCCGCCGAGGACGCCGACATCACGCTCAGACTGCACAAGGCCCTGTATCCGCGTCTCCAGGCCACGCGCGGCCTCGACTATGTCTATAGCCGGATCGAGATGCCGTTGCTGGTCATCCTGGCGCATATTGAACGTACCGGCGTGAAGCTCGACTGCGAGTTGTTGCGTCGGCATTCCGACTTCCTTGCCCACCGCATGCTGGAAATCGAGCAGAAGGCCTATGAGGCGGCTGGCCAACCGTTCAACCTCAATTCGACCAAGCAGCTCTCCGAGATATTCTTCAACCAGCTCAAGCTGCCGGTGCTCAAGAAGACCCCCAAGGGCGCACCGTCGACCGACGAGGAGGTGCTGGAAAAGCTGGCCGAGGACTATCCTCTGCCCAAGCTGATCCTGGAATACCGCGGCCTGGCCAAGCTGAAATCGACCTACACCGACAAGCTGCCCCTGATGGTCAACCCGGCCACCGGCCGGGTGCACACCAACTACAGTCAGGCCACGGCAGTGACCGGCCGGCTGTCGTCGAACGATCCCAATCTGCAGAACATCCCGGTGCGTTCGGTCGAGGGCCGCAAGATCCGCGAGGCCTTCATCGCCGAGCCCGGCTTCGTCATCGTTTCGGCCGACTACTCGCAGATCGAGCTGCGCATCATGGCCCACCTGTCGAGTGACGAGCGCCTGCTGGCCGCCTTTGCCGAGGACCAGGACATCCACCGCGCCACCGCCGCCGAGGTGCTCGGCCTCACGCCCGAACAGGTCCTGCCGGAGCAGCGCCGGATGGCCAAGGCGGTCAACTTCGGCCTCATCTACGGCATGTCGGCCTTCGGCCTGGCGGCGCAGCTCAACATCGACCGGACCACGGCGCAGTCCTACATCGAGCGCTACTTCGCCCGCTATCCGGGGGTGGCCGAGTACATGGCCCGGACCCGCGAGCAGGCGAAGATGGAGGGGTACGTCGAGACCCTGTTCGGACGCCGGCTCTACCTGCCCGAGATCCGTTCCGGCAACCCCGCTCGGCGCCAGGGCGCCGAGCGGGCCGCGATCAACGCGCCCATGCAGGGCACCGCCGCCGACCTGATCAAGCTGGCGATGATCGCA
>Ga0265297_10008234_pt1 | contig 14004 bp, 20 predicted proteins | sample Munlanlwell13791_FD_192502 | JGI IMG/M metagenome (GOLD analysis project Ga0265297, IMG submission 192502) | Leachate microbial communities from a municipal landfill in Southern Ontario, Canada - Leachate well 137-91 | ecosystem: Engineered > Solid waste > Landfill > Unclassified | place... | reverse complement strand
CAGATATTTCACATTGAGGGAGTTACATTTTCATACGGCATTCCGGTGTTCTTTGGCCTTGAAAACCTGTATGGGCACATCTGGAAACATTGTTCAGGAATCAACTTCATCCTTCAGGCAGCAGATGCAGGGGGGAAATCTTATGCTTATGTTAATCCGGACTGGACTACAAGGTCGGATAATAGTATAACTAATTATCAGCTTGTCGGAGAAGTCCCTCGCACGGATGGTTATATCAAGACCTTGTATCCGGGACTTAACATCACGAAAGGCAACACTGGAGGTGGGAGCAACACCTTTGTGTCTGATTATGGGTACTTCGGAAGCCTGCCAGCCTCAGGCAGCAGCCTCAGGTGCCTCTTGGTGTCTGCGCTTGCGGCTAATGGTGCGTCTGCGGGTCTTCGGCATGCGGATTCGAGCGTCGCGCCTTCGTATGCGTATGCGCTTGTCGGGGCTCGGCTTCGTGCGAAAAAACTGTAAACGAAAAAACGGAAAAAAGATAATAGGCGGGCGGTTGACGGTGCCTCTTGGTGTCTGCGAATGCGAATAATGGTGCGAATGCAGGTCTTCGGAATGCGAATTCGAACAACACGCCTTCGAATGCGAATGCGAATATCGGGGCTCAGCTTAGTGTAAAAAAATAAATCAACTGCAACCTTGCCTCTTGGCAAAAAACAACAAAATAAAAGCCGTGTTTGTAAGGATACTGAAGGCCCGGCATAATAGCACGAATGAAATGAAAAGAGTTGGCAACATATACGACAGGATCTGCTCGATAGATAATATCAGGCAGGCTTATATTAATGCCAAGAAAAACAAAAAATCAACATACGGAGTAAGGGTGTTCGATAAAGACGTTGAGGGTAATCTTCTAAGGCTACACAATGAACTCAATTCTGAAACATACAGGACAGGAGAGTATTTTATTTTCAAAAAACTGACACCAAAGGAACGCGAGATATACAGGCTTGACTTCCGTCATCGTGTAGTTCATCACGCTATTATGATTGTTCTCGAACCTGTCTGGTGCAATGTATTCACACGTGACACATACTCCTGCATAAAAGGCAGAGGCATTCATGGATGTGCCAACAGGGTGAGGCAAGACTTGAAAGACGTTGCGGGTACTCAATACTGCCTTAAGCTTGATGTGAGAAAGTTCTATCCGAACATTGATCATGATGTACTCAAGGGTATTATTCGCAGGAAAATCAAATGCACGAGAACGCTGAAGCTGCTTGATGAAATAATAGACTCTGCTCCGGGAGTGCCTATCGGTAATTTTGTATCTCAATATTTCGCAAACTTATATCTTTCATATTTAGATCATTGGTTGAAGGAGACAAAGGGCGTCAAATATTATTATCGCTACTGTGATGATATGGTAATACTGCATGCGGATAAAAGATACCTGCATGCACTTCTTACAGAAATCAAGGAATACCTCTCTGATAGGCTTAAACTACAGATAAAGGATAATTATCAGGTGTTTCCTGTCGATTCAAGAGGAGTTGACTTCGTTGGATATGTATTCTTTCACACCCATACACTGCTCAGGAAGAGCATAAAAAAGGCAATGGTTAAGAAGTCCGGAAATATTAAGTCGATGGCGAGTTATTATGGCTGGTGTAAGCACTGTAATTCAAGGAATTTACTTAAAAAACTAAAAATAGATGAAGGCATTTTCAAACAGCAGGCCACCGCTCATTCAGCAGTTAGGAGCAAATCTGTATGCGTATAATCACGACATACAGCAGAAAGAAGAGGGGTTCGAATATGAGCCTTTATATTTTTCTCACTCTCCTTCAAGAGAGGAGGTTATTAATCAGCTCGTTGTTAACTCTTATCCCTACGGGGAGGAGCTCGCAATCCAACGTAAAGGAATAGCAGACCCACAATGCTATGAGTTTACGAATTACTACAATAATGTAGAGAATATTAAGCAAAAAGTAACGCAAGAATATGAATAGGTGGGTTGATCTGAATATTCCACTCCCGGAGCGGAAGAATTTCATAGGAGAGAGAATCTCAATGTCGAAGATACTCAACAAGGATGTAGAGATAATCGACTATAAGATAGAGGACTCAAAAAAGTGCGAGGGCGGAAAATGTCTTACACTTCAGTTGCGATTTGCAGGAGAGAGCCGGGTCCTGTTTACTGGTGCTCGGTTCCTTATTAAGCAGATTGAAAAGGTTGAAAAGAACAACCTCCCTGTTGTCGTTTGTATTGTAAAACAAGAGGATGGAAGTTATTTATTTACCTAAAAACAGTAATTATGACAATCACTGACAAGATGCTGCACTTCAGCATAAGCTTTCTCACTTTTTCGACAGGCTTTCTCTATGCTCACCTGCTTGACCTTTCGCTCCTTTACTGCTATGTGACAGCATTTGTTGGAACAGTTGTTCTCGGAGTAGTGAAGGAAATAACAGACCTTAAATGGGACTGGAAAGACTTTGCAGCTGATAGCTGTGGAATAGTTGCGAGTGCTATTCTGATAACTATTTTGATGTTAATATAACCGAGGAGCGATCCTCATAAAACAATAATCATTATGAAAAAATTACTTTTATTTTTATGCGCCGCAGTTGCGTTTTTCGTAGTTCCTGTAACTGTTTTTGCACAGGAAACAGTCAATTCCGTTGTAACCACCGTAGTGGAGACAGGATTCTCTAACTACTTCATTTCCCTTGCAGCACTCGTGCCGCTCGTGGTTCTGATTGCAGCCTTCATCAACAAAAAGCTAAATATTTCAGGGTTTCTCAAACAGCTTGTTGCTTGGGCAATATCCATTCTCCTGTGTTTCGTTGGATGGTATTTTAAGCTTGGGATGTTTGCTGGCTTAGTTTGGTGGGTAGTCCTGATATATGGATTCGCGGTCGGATTAGCGGCTAACGGATTCTTTGATATAGGACTTATACAGGCTATCTTAAAAGGATTAAAACTCGAAAAGAAAAATGAGTAACGAGAAATCAAACAGAGGAACGGCACTTATCATAGTGCTGCTCCTCTTGTCCGTTTTTGGCTGTTTTTTCTTCTGGAACAAGTATAAGAATAGCAAGGTTGAGATAGTCGAGCTGAAGGCAACAAAGACGGCCCTGCTGAATGATACAGTAATGTATTATCAAGCAAAAAATGGCCAGTTGGTTGCTGAAGTGGAGAAGGTAACGCTCGAAAAGAAAGAGTTGGATTTATATAGCACTAAAATCCGTGCAGACCTGAAAAACATGAAAATAAAGCTCAGGGATGCGGAGATGTATATTTCTACTCAGACAACAACCAACGTGAAGCCCCCGGACATTCCACTCAGAGATACAATATTCATTGAGAAGGAAAAACCCGTTTTCGGAAAATCGTTTGCTTGGTCAGATGAATGGGGAGGCATGGGAGGTATAATTTACAATGATTCGGTTAAGCAACCTTATTATTATTCAAAAGACAGTATAACGGCAGTCGGGACAAAGATTTATAAATACAAGTTCCTCGGCCTAAGATTCAAGGTCATAGGAGCTACATTAAAAATCACAAATGCAAACCCGAACAGTACGGTTTCAGCACCGAAATATGTGAAACTTGAATAGGAATACCATCTCAATCTATCTATACCAAAAGAGGGGGCTGTTTTCGGTCTCCTCTTTTATTTTCTCCCTCCTCTCTTTTTAATACGAAGTAATATAATTGTAAGGCTGTTGTTATTTTGGTAGGCTTGTCATCAAACCATGCCTCAAGACCTCTCTTCCCGAAGTCGTTTTCATAGACGAACCATGTTACCATACGAGCACAATCCCCCACGGCCATCTCTACCACATTGACATACATATCGACAAACCTGCCCCCCAAGGGTGGATTCCCCTCTCTCCTCAAGAAATTCCTTGAGAGCTTCCATTGTATCGACAAATTCGTCGGCTGTCATAGTGCGAATATATAAATAATTACCTTGATACCCTTATCTTTATCGGGAATCCCGCCCTGTTCCAGGCTATCAGCCCCGCATCCCTTGTTTCCTGGTTTGTGCGGCCTTTATATCCTGTTACCTCGCAGAATTCCTCATGTGTTATCTTCCTGTTTGCCCCCTTCCAACACTTGTGAAGGGGGCGGACTTTCTCTGCCATCACGCCCCAATGCTCACACATCTCTACTATTCTTTTTCCCACATCGTGATTTGCACCAACCGCCTTACCCTTTGCCGCCGCAGTCCTTGAATTATCTCTTTTGTTCAGATGCCAGTTGCCCTCATTGAGCCATCCAGCCTCCACACATACCAAAATCTTCTTATCCTGACCACATATCCATATCAGCAAGTCAATCACCTTGGCAAAGGAGAGGCTTCGTAATTCAAGCGATTTTGTGCCCTTATCAAGGATTGCAACCCCTGATAGAATTATGTCCGGGTCTATCCCGATAATTATATCCGGCCGGAATCGAAGGGTTGTCAAATCTTTTTCTGTAATTCTCATAATAGATTGTGGTTTTATAGTGGTGTAAAAGGTGGTGGATTGAGGAGTGGTCTCTTCCTCCGAGAACCTTGCCTATATCCCCTGCCGTGAATCCCTTCTTGCTGGCCTCTTCGCAGAAAAGTACCCTTGCGGCAACTATGTGATACTTCCTGCTCGTGCCCTTCATCTGCTCACGCGATAGCTCCGCTATCCGGCAAACCCTGTTCAATAGCTCTTCCATTTGCCTCTTGTCTTTTAATCTGCCACTCTATCATGGCTTGTTGCACTTCTGTATTTATCAGATTCCTTTCCGTGGAGGATAATTTGCAGCTCTTTTCAAGGATAAAAACGAATTGCTGTATGAAACCCTCAACTTCAAGCATTCGCTTATTATCTAATGTTTTCACGGGGTTGGACTTGTACTCCCTGCTTACGTATTTTCCAAGTGCCCATATTCTTTTCCTAAGGATGTTTTGAAAATCGGCATCTTTGAGAACGTCCCCTATTGTGATGGGGTTTTCGGTTGTTTCCTCTTTCATAATCTTAATATCTGAATTTCGTAAACTGAATAATTGCCAGAGGCTCGGATAAATCGTAATTCTTGAACCAAGCCTTAAAATCTTCGAGGGAGAGACCATCATTCTTTGCTAATGCAGTCAAAGCCATGTCGTATTCAAATACTCTTTTTGTGGTTTCTTTATACAGAATTGGATGGTCAATTTTAATGAATCTGAATCCTATTTGCTGTACCCCACACCCCGAATCCTTAGCGAGTGTCGCGAAGACTATCTGTTTGCTTCTGTAAGGCTTATCAGACCAGTAGAATAGCTCTATAACCGCCCTACCTTCTTGGACCTCCCTCATGCGTTTTTCCCAAAGAGGGTAATTTGAACGGATGGTGTGGAGCTTAGTCCAAAAATTCCCGGCATAGCATGTGTCACAGAGCACGTGAGGACACACTTTGCAATCAAAATTTCTTTGTATTTTTAATTTAAAATTTGTCTCCTCTCCTTTTCTCGGATGGCTTACCGGAAAGACCCTGCTGACCGATAGCCGGTAGTGTTTTAGATTATCTTTCATTGTTCTCTCCTTTTATTTATTTTCTGTTTGATAGTCTATGTAATACGGAATTGCGGTATGATTCCATTCAAAGTCAACACATGTTATCGCCCTTATTGAATTGAGATTTTCGGGGAGATTGTATGCTATGCATCTGTGTCTTTTATAAAATTTGTTTGGATTAGGGTAAAAATATCTGAGATTCATGCAGTCCTTGCACCTTCTTTCTCTTGTCCAAGTCATTATTGCCATATTATGCTTTTATTAAATTTCTCCCATACTACAAAATATCCCACATTCCCAATTTCGGATTTTACCCCCTTTGTCAGATGGTTTTAATTCATCTAAAAAAATGCGTTTGCCATGCAGTTTTACCAGCTTACATCCAATCCTTCGGCTTTGTTCGGCTCTTTGCTGGAAGATTAACGGAAACTCACTTCTTACAAGATTCCAGTATGTTGGGCTTTGAGCTTTCACGCATCCTATGCAGTTAGCATTCGGAAAACCTATATTGTATATTTCAGGTATCTTTATCGCATCCTTGCGAAGCCTCTTAAAGCAATCATCTTTTGTTATAAAGTTTTCAATCAGCACTGGCAAAGTGTTACCCCTCTCACCTTCATTAAATTTTTTTTGTCTTTGCCACTCATCAATGGTAAAACCAAGCACATGGAAGTCAATGTTGTGCGACAATTCAAACTGATATCTTGCCTCTTTTTTCAATTCAAGCGTACAAGGTGCCCCCAAGACTCCACTCATATACTTCTTTTTGTCAAAAACTTCGACAATAGAGTGGTTTGGGAATTTTGAATTTACTGCCTCGATTATTGGGTGCTGAATGTATTCCTCTATCTGTTTCAAAAACCTCCTATTATCCTCATGCTCTTCTTTAATAGGATTATTAACTATTAGTATATCATGTGTTTGTCCATATTTTTCGATAGTCTTTTTAGCAGCAACTGCGCTTGCTGCTCCACAACTAAACCACACGGTGATTAATTTTTTCATATTATATTGTTTTTTATAAGTTGTTTCCCGCTAATTAAAATACCTGTAAGCCTCTTTCCCGATCCACTCGCCGAGCGGAACAGCCACACCGTTTCCGATTTGCCTATATATGTCGCTCTCTGATCCGGCAAAAGAAAAGCTATCCGGTACTCCTTGAAGTCTTGCATACTCACGAGTTGTGTAGGGTCTTATTCCATCAGGGTGAGAGCGGTCAATTACAAGCCTTGTCCCCCTGTCTTTTGCATAATGAGCCACACAGGTGGGGGCAACTGAATAAGGGTCTGATGGGTCTGAAATAATAGGTTTATCACGGTAATTACCGTTCAATCTCGATTTGATATAGTCTGGTATAGGCATTTGAGGATTTGGCTCAATTACCTCTGAAAGACTGATGCGTTTCTTAGATTTAGGAGGATCAATGACAAATCTTCTCTTGGTTCCTATCAGGATAAGCCTTTTCCTGCGTTGTGGCAACCAAGTCAGGGCATCCACGGGACAAAACACGTTCAGGTAATAATCCGGCAACTTTGTCATTGCCTCCATCACGACAGGGAATTTTCTCATTCCTGGCACGTTTTCGACAATGTACATTTCCGGCCTTTCGATTGCAATATGTCTGAAAAAATGAAGGTATAACTCATCACCTGTCCGTGTTCCGTGAATGTCCGCAGCAGCAGAATACCTCGTGCATGGATAAGTTGCGACCATAATGTCGGCAGGATCCTGAGAAAGAACCGTCTTGTCCCTTATGTCGCATTCAAGAACCGTGTGTGTGAAATTCTTGCGAAGTGTGTCACAGCATACATGATCTATCTCTAATGACTGTTGAATGTCAACACCTCCGGCCATCAGTCCCATGTCAAATAGCCCTGCCCCTGAAAAATACGATTTTGCTGTTGGTCTCATAATTATTGATTTGATGCGGGTTTGAGTATGTCAAATAACGTAGGAGCTGTCCTGTCGTTCTCTGCCTCTCTGTAATGACTTAATAACATTGATATTATTATTGAGCAAGTTGACGATATTATCATGATGTGGGGTAACCGAATTATACGATCCACGACACTGTACTATTTTCATTTCTGAAAGCGACAGCTCGATTGTTTCAATAGGTTTTTCGTCAATACGAGCAGACAGGCAAATAGAATCCTGCTTCAAAAAATATTCGTTTGTAAACACACAATGATGCAGAGTGTCACCTTCTTCGAGATACTCCTGCACGCTGTCGAGTGTCTTTATCTTGATGTTCTCTGATTCGAAGCAGATACCGAGCAGATGAGCTTTCTTCTCTTTAAACTCCTTTTCCCATATTTCTATTCTTGATCGTTTTTCTTCAATCTTGATGCGCTCTTGGACTGTTCGCTTCTTAGCAACGAAGCGGTCATGTTCTTTCTTTAGATTTTTAGGACAAACATACTTAGCGTTGTGAATATCTTTTTGAAAAAAACGTAGTAATTCAATGTAATCAGACCATATTTTTGCATCCTTAACAATATACCTGTTTCGTATACATATCTTGATTGAAGGCCAAAGCCGACTAAGAGAATAAGACTCTTGACTTAGGTTAGCTAACAGCCAGTATTGTTTTGCTTTAAGCATTGTTTCAAGCCGTGGCTCAGATGGCACAATCTTAATTGCTTCAATAAATGTTAAACCTGCAAGGTTGTGATCTATGCCGTACATTGTGTATTTGTAAAGTATTTTTGAGTCCGGATGAAAGTGCTCGGTATATATGTCATACTTGTTAGCCGAACGATACCAGCGATTGTAATCTTTCCTAATCTCCATGTCTCCGTTCCAGGAGTCGACTGAATAATTAAGGGTGTGATTTCTTGCAACTGTCTCGCGTTTTCCATCCTTGCGAATCCAGTGCTGAAGAATCTCACATGAGTAATATTTTGCCTGAAAGCCGGACTTGTGATGTGACCTTATTTCAAAGTATCTTACAACCTGATAGTCAAAGATCACCTGAGCAAAGGCGACGAACTCTACTTGTTCAAGGGTTGTTCTTCTTGACTTCTCTATACTTAACTTAGCACCACAATGAGGGCATGTTGCTCTTTTTCTAATCACGATATTAGGACTAAAACGCTCACCACAGTCAAAACATATAATGCGATTTTTTGTCTCATACCCTTTGTGCTGAAGCACATTTGACTTTGCCCATGACAGCATTTTATCATCTTCATCAGGCAGCTCTTTGCTCATTCTAACTACTTCAAGCTGCAATTTTGTTTTCGGTTTCATAGTTAGAATAGGCTTATCTGTTCTGCTTGTTTAGGCTGCTCTTTCTTCGCTGTCGGTTTCTTGAGAAGTAATTCGCGCTGATGCTCGACTTCTTTCTCGATAGCCTCCTGTCTTGCCTGTAGCTTCTCTTCTTCTGTGAGTACAACAGGTTCGGGCTCATGATTAACGACAACTTTACAGTTGACAGGCTTGCCAACTTCAATATTGTCTTCATCGTAGTAATGCACGGCCATGGAATATACTTCTTCATCTGTAAAGCCGTTGCAATCACTTTGTCTTACAGCATTGAGAATGTAAGTAATACAGTCGTCAAGGTTCTTTTTCTCTTTAGTATAAGCGGTGGAGAAAAGTTCGTCGCTTGCAGCCCTTTTATCTAAATATGATTTTATCGTTGTTTTAAAAATATCGGTTGTTTTCATCTCTATTGTTTTTTATATTTTCCACATCTGTAATACCTAAGCAGGAACATATATTTTTCATATTCACACCCTCCTAAAATCGGTCTTCTATCCGGTGTGAGCCTCTCGTAATCCGGTACACAAAAGACACACGTTTCGCAAAAGCCGGTGGGGGTTGGTTTTATGGCCTTCAAAACAATTTTGGTATTTGAAACTGTTGGTTATGACTGAAAGCAGAGTGGTATTGCCTCTCTATGCTCTCTCTTGTCTCTTTTATGGCCTCTTCGCGGCTCTTGAGACTCTGGATATACTCCTCAACATCCTCCTTTGTCTCTGCTATGTAGTACCCTGTCGATGTAGCTACAAGGCATTTTATCCTGTCTGTTGTTCTAAGGAAGTTGATAACCTTCCTGATTCGTGCTTCATTGGCGGTTATGCCGTGAACTTCGAGCAATTCGGTAACTATTTGCGAAGCTGTTATCTTGTTCTTGCTTCCGTGACATTGAATAATCATGTTGATTACTCTCGGTAGGAGGCTCTCGGCCTCATAGGTTGAAATTGTTTCCATGTTCGTTGTTTTAAAAGATTGTTGTTAGTTTTTTTTCCTTGCACTCCTTGAAAAAGTCCTCAAGGCTCGTTTCGTGCGCTTTTTTGCCTGTTTTTGTCAGGTAGTTGGACTTTGCATTACCAAGGTCCAGAATCTTTCCTTTTGGGGCTAAAATCCCCGATAATGTGGATTTACCTTTCTCTCCTCTCAGGTAGTCGGAATAAGCGCTATTAATCGAGGTCTCCATGATGCGCCTCTTCTCGTCGTCTGTCATGGTCGATTTCTGAGCTATCATTAACCTCTCCTTGTCCCTGAGGTGTGTTTTCATCGCCTCTGCTCTTTCCTCTGATACAGCATAAGCCTTTAACCACTTGTAGAAAGTCTGATAATTGATTCCATAAGTTTTTAGGTTGTCAAACTCTCCCCTCACCCCCGCCATGAAGCAATATGTTATCTCGGTTACCCTCAAGCATCTGAGTGAAGGATTATTGAGGATGTCCTTAGAGAGCTGCGTTGCAATCATATCCACTTCTTCGGTCATGGCGTTGGCTTCCATGCTCTTTGAAAGCCCGGAAAGAGCGTACACATTGAGCAACGACCTTGCTATGTCGGCCTTAAGCTCTCCTACACTCCTGTCTTTTACAAGTGCGTTTGTGCTAAGATGTTGAATAATGTGTTCTGTGTTCATCTGATGTTTGGTATTGAAATTTTGCTGCTATATCTGCCATCTGTGAAAGCGAAGTACCTTTTGGTTTCTGAGGGTGTCCCCTCGTCCGGTTATACTGTTCTTCCCTCTTGAACCATGTGGATAGCCGCCTTGATAACTCCCATGTCCTTTCGAGTTCAAAGCGCATCTGCTTCCCAGACTTTGTTTTCTCTGTCCAGTAGTCACAGAACGACTTTATCATATCCTCGCCATACTGCGGGACAAGCGTCTCACAGGAGTGCAGGAATTTGGCCTTTCGGTTTTCCACGGTGTTTACGACTTCAACGGGCTCAACAGGGGTAAATTCTTCCGGATTGTCGGCTTCCTCTTTCTCCCCCTGCACCTCCTCTATCTCTATAATACTATCCTTGTCTTTGTCCTTGTCTTTGTCCTTGTCCTTTAGAGTAGCGTAACCCTTACTAAGGGTTAGACAAGAGTTAGACAACTGTTGGTTATACCATTCTAAGGTTTCCTTATGTGCTGACAAAGATGTAATTATACCCCTATGGGCAGGGATGGAAGTGTTTAAAACCGTTCCGCATTGAAAAGATACCGTAGTGGTTATAAAAAGTTTCCGGCCACCGCAAATGATGATTATCCGCTCCTTTCCGTCAGAGTTGCATTTTCCGGCAAAATCGTTTATGTCTATACTTTCTACCCCTATGATTCTACAAGCGGTTATGATATTCACATCCCATATTCCCGCTGTGTCACACTTGGAAGTGATATAATGCCAGAAGAGTTTGTAATTAGGGGAGAGGGCCACAAACCAGTCTTTATCGTACAATTCTGTATCTGTAAATCTTTTTGCCATTTTAGAAGGATTTTTTTATTTTATAATCCCGACCCGGAAGAGCCGGGATTAATCTCTGGTGCTGCTTACTGCTCAATGATTGCGATGCCCGAAGCAATCTCTTTTATTTTTGAGAGTTGCTCATCAATTACCTTGTCACGCATTTCCTCGAGCACCTGATTTGCCCCCGGGGATAGAAGGACAAAGGCTACATCCCTGCCGCTGATTTGAGCAAATGTTTCAATCTCGATAGTTTCCGCAGAACATCCTTTGAAAATTGGAATAGACACTGTAAATGTCTTAGGAAGGTTAGAGTTCACAATTTGTGAGAAATTATCTGTCCGGTCTCCGCTTTCCTTGATTGATTTGTCAATTTTATTATTGACTGTCGCGGTGAAGTTCATTAACTCACTTACGAGTTTCATGTTTTCGCCTTTATCCAAGAAAAAAGACTTATTCATCTTGAGAAACATTCCCAGTTCGGAAGGTGTCCAGACCTTGCCTGAATTGATTCCGAACTCCACAAATTTTGGATTTAGCTCAAGTTTTCCAATGATCTCCCCTCTTAAATACTCGTCATGTTCGTTGTAAACAAGCTGTATGCTTATCTTGTCGCGATCAAAAAGAATATGGCAGCGTTTCTCTTCAATCTGGTCTGTTCCAACCCTTTGTCTTAGAAATTCCTGAACAGAGCCAATTGTACCTTCGATTTTGATTTTTACCGGAGGTTTTACCGGAAGCTCATTTACTCCCTGTACTTCCCTTAGGATGATTTCACCTCTCTCCATCCCGGCAGCGAGGTTGATTTGTAATTTTTCGTTTTGCATTTATTTATGAGTTAATCGTGAGTACCTGTTTTCATTTTGAAAATATTGCCTTGTAATTCTTCCGGCTTGGCCCTGCGTGTTTGCACAAGGTTTCCGTTCTTGTCATAGTATCCAACTTCCCTTGTCTCTTGATCTACAAACTTGTAGCATTTGTCATTTACATACTCTGATTTCTGCTTAATATCCGTAAGGAGCTTGCTAATATCTTCACGTATCGGCCTCATTTTAGCCTTATATCCCGCTACCACATCCGATTTTTCCTCGTCTATGTTATTTAGCTCAATCGACCTGTCTGCAAGCAAGTCCTTTTTTTCTGCGAGCTCTTCTTCAGAGAAGAACCGTGTATATCCGACTTCCTCTATTGAGTCTGCATTGTCCTGCAAGATTTGCAGGGTTTCGATTTGATTTTGTCCTTTAATTTGTTTTTCCATATATATAATTATTAATGGTTTATACTTTTTTAAACCCCTCCCTGTCTGGTTTATACTGTTAAAACACTAACACTTTGTTGTGGCAGGGAGAGGGTTTGGTTAACATGGGAGATCGTCTGCTTCGGCAGGCGGAAGATTATCAACTTCCTGTGATGATACTGGCTGAGTGTGAACTGAAGAGCCCACGCCCTTTCCTATATAACACCGCTCCTTCTTCGCTTCCCTCTCCTCCTTAGTCTGTCTTATATAGAGGGTATGGGTATTATTGAAAGTGTCCGGGGTTTTCATTCTTGAAACGGTAAGGTTTACATATATCTTTCCGTCTTTTCCCTTTTTTCTTGCCTCGGCAGGAATGTCGCTAAGGCAAATGAAACAATTAATAAAATCCATGATTATTTGATTTTTTGATTTAATAATTCTAAAACTGAATCCATTACCGAGACTTCGGTATCGTCTGTGTTTCCGGTTATGGCCTGACAGATGGACCATTTCTCCTGTATTACGGAGTATATCCACTCGTCAATAGTGTTTTTCCCAAGAAAATAAAGGCATTGAACTGAATCTTCCTGTCCTATCCTGTGAGCACGATCCTCACATTGTATGCAGTCGGCAGGATGCCAGGGAAGTTCTATAAATGCAACCCTCGAAGAGGCTGTAAGGGTCAGACCTACGCCGGCAGCCTTGATGGAGCAAATAATAATCTGTCGTGAAGGGTCGTTTTGGAATAATTTGACAGCCCTGTCCCTATGGGCGAAATCATCTGTACCCAAGATGGTCAAAGCATCAGGAAAGGCAGATTTAAGGGCATCCGCAACCTCGTGAAGGTGGCAGAACAATATTATCTTCTCGCCAGACTCCTTTATGTCGTTCACGAACTCTATAACGTCGTTTATCTTACCTCTTGCAGATATGTTTTTCAAGACACCTATACGGACCATTATCTCACCCCTGAGAGACTTTCTTATCTGCTCGTCGGTAGCATCCCTGTATAGTCTCAGATATGCAGCAAGGTCCTCAAGTGCATCGTCGTACTCCTTCTGTGTTGTTATCTCACATTTGATTATCTGCCTCACCTTTGGAGGAAGCTGTGACAATACGTCCGTCTTTTTCCTCGAATAGTAACAAGTGGTCTTTAGTTTATAGTTGAGTTCCCTGTAATACTGACCATTACAATATCTGTCGCGGAAATTTTTTAGCCCACCAAAATCAGAAAGCCTGTCAAGGATGGCCAACTGAGAGATAAGATCTTTAGCTTTGTTCACCACGGGAGTACCGGAGAGTAAATAAATAACCTTCTTCCTTTTTGTTATACCCTTGACGAGTTTTGACTGAAGGGTCTTTGGTTCTTTCACTCTGTGGCTCTCATCCACAATTACAGACTTGAATAGGTTTATGTTCCCAGAAAAAGATATGTCTGAGAGTTTCATTTTCTCTCCTTTCTTCGTGTTTATCTCTTTTACAAAATATTTTGAAAGGCTCTCATAGTTGGTGATAAAAACCTTTACAAGTCCGGCCTCATAGAAGTATGGCCACGTGTTTTTTATCCCGTCG
>Ga0265297_10008233_pt1 | contig 14006 bp, 6 predicted proteins | sample Munlanlwell13791_FD_192502 | JGI IMG/M metagenome (GOLD analysis project Ga0265297, IMG submission 192502) | Leachate microbial communities from a municipal landfill in Southern Ontario, Canada - Leachate well 137-91 | ecosystem: Engineered > Solid waste > Landfill > Unclassified | place... | reverse complement strand
CCTGGAGCGTCGGCATCGGGGTGGTGGCGCTGGGGGTACTGGCCGTATGGGGCGGCGGGGTGGCCGCTTGGATTGTCACCCGGCCGCACAGCTTTTCCGCCCATCTCGCCTTTGCGGTGGGGGCCGGGCTCGTGCTCTGCCTGCTGCTGCTGGCGCTGGTCCTGGCCGTGGAGGCCATGGACAACTTCATTCTCCCGCTGATGTACCGCGACCGCCTGGGCGCCGGCGCCGCCTGGCGCCGGTTGGGCGGGCTGGTGGCGGCACGGCCGTGGGATTACCTCGCCTTTATGCTGCTCTACCTGCTGCTGGCACTGGCCGCCGGTGCGGGCGTGTGCGCCCTCATCCTCTGCACCTGCTGCCTGGCCGGCTGCCTGATGATGATCCCCTACCTGGGCGCCGTCCTGCTGCTGCCCGTCACCTATTTCTTTCGGGCCTTCAACCTGGCGTTTCTCGAACAGGTGGATCCCGTGCGACCGGTCTTGGTGTAGTCCCGTGAGGGCAAGACGCTTTTTGAGCACCAGCGGGGCGGCCGGAAGATAGCCCGGGGCAACGCCCTGGGTCGGGAAATCAAGGTGATTTGCGCCCTGAATAGGGCAATGGAATCGTACTCTTGCCCCTTCCGGGCGGCGAAAAAAAGGAATGGGGGCGTGTTCTCTGGGCGTTGCCCTGAGCTATTCTCCCCGGTCCCGTTGGGGCGGAATGCCTGATTTTCGTTTGTAGGAGACCATGAAACTCTCCAGCCATGACACACCGGAGGCGCGGGACTGGCGGAAGCTGATGGTGCGCGAGCAATTGGCCGCCCGCGGCATCCGCGATCGCCGGGTGCTGGCGGCGATGCTGGCTGTGCCGCGACATCTGTTCTGTCCACCGGAGACGGCGCTGGCTGACGCTTACGGCGACTCTCCGCTGCCGATCGGCGCCGGCCAGACCATCAGCCAGCCGTGGATGGTCGCGGACATGCTGGAGCGCCTGGGGCTCACCGGCCGTGAAGACGTGCTGGAGATCGGTGCCGGCAGCGGGTACAACGCAGCCTTGCTCGGCCGGCTCGCCCGTACCGTGCACTCCGTCGAACTGCTGCCCGAACTGGCGGAGGCCGCCGGCCGGCGCCTGGCGGCGCTCGGTGTGGCCAATGCCCACGTCCATGCCGGCGATGGCGCCCGCGGCTGGCCCGCCGCCGCGCCCTATGACCGGATCATCATCACCGCGGCCGCTCCCGCCGTGCCGGAACCCCTGGCCGCCCAGCTCGCCGAAAACGGCCTGCTGCTGGCGCCGCTGGGCGACCGTTTCCTCCAGCAGTTGCAGCTGTTCCGCCAAAGCGCGGGCGGCCTGGTGCTCTGCGAAACCAGCACCCCCTGCCGCTTCGTCCCCCTCCGCGGCCCCCTGGGTTTCGGCTGATCCGATTTGGGGCCACCCTTTTGAAAAAGGGTGCTCCCCAAGCCCCTTCCTAAAACGTTTGTTTCATTTTGCGGATTCCGCAGGCCGCCCTTGTGCGACAGGCCACGATTGGGACAGAAGGGGCGGCCTGCGGAATCCGCAAAAGGCACAAACAGGTTTGACGGAGGGTTTGGGAACCGCCTTTCCTCAAAAGGGGGTTCCCAACCGGATTGTCCGGCGCCATCAATTGGTTAATGATATAGCGGGGAATAGTTTGCGGGTGGCGGTGGGGAAGGGGAAGTGGGCGAGTTCGGCGGGACGGACCCAGCGGATGGCGGCGGAGGCGAGGGGGCGGGCGCGGCCGGCCGGGCACTGGCAGGTGAACGCGGTCAGGGTGATGCGGAAATGGCTGTAAGCATGGCGCACCGTGGCCAGTTCAGCACCGACCTCGACCGCCAGTCCGGTCTCCTCGCGGAGTTCGCGCCGCACCGTTTCCGCCAGCATCTCGCCCGGTTGTGGTTTGCCGCCGGGCAGTTCCCACAGCCCACCCAGCATCTGTTCCGGCCGGCGCTGGGCGATCAGCAGTTTTTCCTTGCGCCAGACCACGCCGACCGCCACCTGATAGTGCGGCACCGCCGACTTGGCGCGCTTGACCGGATACGCTTCCGGCGTGCCGGCGGCGCGTGCCGCGCACATTGCCGCCACGGGGCACGCTTCGCAGTGCGGACTCCGCGGCGTGCATACCATCGCCCCCAGTTCCATCATGGCCTGGTTCAAGTCGCCAAAACAGGTGGTTGGCGGCAATCGTTTGAACCAGGTTTGCAGGGCGGCGAAGACGGCGGCCCGGGTCTGGGGACGGGCGATGTCGTCGGCCAGGGCGTGCCAGCGGGAATAGATCCGGAGCACATTGCCGTCGACCACCGGCACGGCCTCGCCAAAGGAGATACTGGCAATGGCGGCGGCAGTGTAATCACCGATCCCCGGCAGCGTGCGAAGGTTGTCAAAGGTTTCGGGGAACCGGCCGCCATGCTCAGTCATCAATTGGCGGGCGGCCTTGAGCAGGTTGCGGGCCCGCGAGTAGTAGCCGAGTCCCTCCCAGAGTTTGAGCACCGCCTGTTCATCCGCGGCGGCCAGGGCGGGCAGGTCGGGAAAGCGGGCGGTGAACCGTTCGAAGTAGGGGATGACGGTCACCACCTGCGTCTGCTGCAGCATGATCTCGCTGAGCCAAACCCGGTAGGGCGTGGGCTGTTCTCGCCACGGCATGGGCCGGCGGTTGGCGTGGTACCAGGCCAGCAGGCGGGCCGCGGTCGCGGCGTTCAAGGGGATGGGCATCATGCCCCGTAATCTACCACGGAACGTTATCGTCTTTTTTGAACCGAAGGTAGCGAAGATCGCCAAGGACACACACAACCGCCAATCCGGCCTTCGCGGCCTTTGCTTCCTTCTGTTCAAAATCGTGTATTGAGGAAGCTGGGGCGCCCCCGCTATTTGGGGTGAGATGTGCACGATTGCGGAGGTGTGGCCACCTTTTTCTCAGCATAATTTTGATCTTCTGTCTGCGGTCATATTCATAATTGATAAACCCGGCGCAAATTCTCACTTATGAAATATTGGATACCTGTTTGTCCCCGGTGGTTCCCAAAGGTGCAATCGTAAATTGGTCGCCGTTGGCAATCTTGGCATAATTTATGCTAAAAAAAATTGGGTTGAGGACTGCGATTGCCGCCACCTGCCGTGGGGCCGGCCAAGACTATTGGGGAATAGGGTTGAATTCGTGCTGGGGGAGGGATGACCATGGGGGTTCAGTATGACGGTGGGGTGGTTTTGAATGCGTTGACAGGGGGAGCCATCCTGTTGTTTTTCGGCGGCGTGCAGCCGCTTTGGGCGGACGGCCCGGGATCTTCGGCTATCGGCCGGCCGGCAGGTTTTGTCCGGGTAAGCGTGCCGCCGGCAACCCAGTCGCTGGTGGCGTTGCCGTTTGCGCCGTTTGATACCGCGGTGAATGCGGTGATGGCCGGACAGCTCACGGGGGCGGCCACGGAAATCACCGCCGATTATTTGCACAAATGGGATGCCGCCACCCAAGCCTATGCTTCGGCCTTCAAGGCAGCCAACACCAATGATCCTGCCAAGGATGGCAACTGGTTCATTGATAGCACGAACTGGACGCCAGCGGGGATGACTTTCACCCCCGGCGAAGGCTTCTTTGTGGAAAACCGTCAGGCCGCCGCGCAATCCCTGTACCTGATGGGGCAGCTGGTGCTGGACGACCAAAAGGCTGTCACCTTGTCGTCAGGGCTGAATTTGGTCGCCTATCCCTATTCCACGCGTATCGCCCTGAATTCCACGGCACTGAAAAGCAGCGGCGCCTTTGGTACGGCCGATCTGACGGGCTATCCTGATCTTTTCACCGCCACTGTCCCAAGCGCCAGCTTCTGGTTGAAGGCTTTGACCAACGACCCCAATGACGGACAATGGCTGGACACGGTGGCCAATGCCTGGGCGGAGCTTTATCTCGTGCCCGGCACCGGCTACTGGTTCAACCGTCGCGGCACGGGATCGTTCACCTGGACGGAAAACCGGCCTTATTCCAACCTGTTTTCGGATACCCAGCCGGCCATTGCCGGCATGAGCCTGACCGCCAGCGGCACGGCCATCCGCCTGGCCATTTCCTGCACGGGCACCGCTGGCGAAACCATTGCCATTCTCTACAAGGACATGGCAACCACCACTGACTTGGCCACCGGCAGCGGCTGGCAAATTGCTGAAGCCGGTGTGTTGTCATCCAGCGCCACGTCCATTCAGTGGGACGATGTGGGCGCAGCTGGTCGCCCGGCCGTGGACCAAGTCTCCGGCCGCCTCTATCTCGTGGCGCGGGGCGACCTTAATTCCGATGCCGACGGCCTGGCCGATGCCATTGAACGTTTCGTCTACGGCACCGATCCCACTCAGGCCGACACGGACTTCGACGGCATGCCGGATGGCTGGGAAGTGGCCAATGACCTCAACCCGTTGACCGTTGATGCCGCCCTTGACACCGATGGCGATGGACTCACCAATCTTCAGGAATATCTGGCGGGTATCGACCCGCACGATGCAGACACCGATGGCGACGGCAGTGACGATGGATTGGAAATGCTTTTGGGGCGGACTCCACTGAAAAGTGCCATTTCGGGAGCGGAGCAAGTCGGCCTTTCTATCGTCACAGCGCCGAAGTAACCGTTTAAACAATGGTTCATATCCCGTGAAGAGGGGGACGCCTTATGCAACGAACGCGCATTGACCGAATGTTTATTGCCTGGTTGTTGTTGGCTGTTTTCATGACGGCCAAGTGCGATGCGTTTTACATTGTCGAAGAATGGCTTGATGCCCGCTCTGCGTCAAATCCCACCATCTCGGCGGCGGCAGGCACCCAGATTGTTTCAGTCGTCGATCAATATACAATCCGCATCGACCATTGGTACAAATATTGGTCAGGTGGCTATGGTAACACTGTCTCTGATTATCGTACATTATGCTATACAAATGTAATATCTAATATTGTAGACAGCAACAACAATATTATCGGGATAATGTGGAGCGCCGGATGGGGGGCGTCTGGGAATTCTAATTGCACTGCTCTTTTTAGTTATTGGATGTGCAGTGACGGTGATAGTCACGAAGGGTTGGAAAGAAGGGACGGCGCAAGCCTAATAAACTATGGGGTTAGTTTGCCGGTATTCCAATATGTGTTTTATTATGACACGCCATTTATTAACAAATACAACCAAAATGCCAAACAGACCGGCAATACGGTTTGTACGGCGGGTGACGCCCCCCCGTCCGGCGCCGCCAATGGCTGCGTCAGCCTCTCCATTCCATTTGGCGCTCCCTTGCATGCCCCTGAAGTTTCCACTGGGAAATTGTTCTTGGAACAGCCGTCCCCTTCTGGCGACGCTTATGCCACGAAGGGCCTGAAATATGCCCATTTCACGCAGACATTCATTTCAAGCGTGACCACTACCGGTCTCTCCTCTGGAATCAGCCGCCAGGTCGTCCTTTCACGCCCGAATGGCTATCCGGTCACATATCAATTCTTGGTGGGGAACAGCGAGGGGGCGCCGACGGACATGCAAAGCGGCTTTACCAGCCGCCTGTTCATGGTCGACGCGAATGGCAATCAAGTCACCTCTTCGCCTGCTTATTATGATTGCATTTTCGCCAAAACGGGGGTCATCCGCTATGACGCCTCGACTTATGCCATGGTATCGGTCACCAGTAACGAGGGAAAAACCTATACGACGCCAGAAAGCGCCGGCATCGAGATCCTCCGGGACGCCAGTGACAATCTCCGCCAAATCCGCTCCGCCACCGATGGCTTGGCCGACCTGGTCACCACCGGCACCCAGTCGTATGAAATTCGGCTTTATCCGCCGCCCCAAGCCGGCGCCAAAGACACCTCCGGTTTTTATGTCCCGACAGGGCAACCCGTAAAAAAATGGCTTATTGAGAATCCCTCTTCTAGCACAACAAATCTTAACCAGGTTCGCGTAACCGAGCTGACGACTACCAGCACCCATGTTGGCCTGTGGATCTATAGCCCCACCAACAAAGATTGGGAGTTTTCCGAGGCCTCCGGCGTGCGCCACCACCGAAAAATCCGCAACGACGACCGGACGCAGGCGCTTGCCGTCATCCAAAACGACCTATTGGACAACAGCAACAATCTCCAACAGAGGAAAATTGAAAAGTTTAAATTGGTTGGCTGGGGCGAACTGCCACTGACCACCGCCATCGATCCCGCCGGCTTGAACCTCGTCACTTCTTACGCCTTCTATGAAACCAGCACCGACACTGCCCGCTTCGCCCGCGAAAAATACGTCCAGAACCCGGACGGCTCGTGGATGTTCCATGACTACAACAGCGGCGGCTACAAACAGCTTGACGTGTCCCCCTGGCTCGACACCGCCCTGACCGGCACTGCCGCGGCCTCAACCCTTGCCGCCGCCAACGTCGCCGTCACCACCAGCTACACCCCGGTGGACGCCAATGACACCCTGACGATGGGCGATGCCCGCCCGCGCACGGTTGAAGAGGCCGTCCAGGGTGTCACGACGGCCCGGACTTGGTCCGCCTATTACACGTCCACTGCTGGCGAACGCATTGAAGTCTTCGAACGCGCCGCCACCTCCACCGCCGCCTATGGTGCCACCGGCAACTTGCGCACCTTGTCCACCCACTATTCCTCCACGGACAGCAATGTCGCCGCCGCCACCCGCCTCAAATCCGTCCTCCGCCCGGACAATACTCTCGACAGCTACAGCTACGAAGCCGGCGACTGGGCCGACAACACCTCCGATCCGTCCTCTGCCGCCTTTACTGCCACCTCCACCGGTCAGGCTTTCCGCACCACTATCGTCCACGGCACCGCCGCCCATCCCGACGGCATCGCCAACCAGACGGGCAAGGACATCGTCGTCGAGGACGCCTATGGCAACGAAGTCCTCGCCGAAACCTACGTCTACACCGGTTCCGGCTACGAGCGCGTCTCCTGGACCGTCAAACGCTACGACGGGCAGCACCACCTCACGGCCGCGGTCAGCTCCGGCAACGCCCAGTTCGACGCCACCTGGGATGCCGACCACAAGCTAAGCGAAACTGCGCCCGACGGCGCGTCTTACACCTTCACCTACGACGCCCTCGGCCGCCTTTCCTCCAAAACCCGCCAGGGCGTCACCGGCCAGGCCGACCGCACGATCTCCTACACCTACAACGTCCTCGACAAGATCCTTACCGAAACCGTTTCCGGCGGCATCCTGTCCCAGGTGACCACCCACGTGTATGATGCCGCCGGCCGCCTCACCCAGACCACCGATCCCGCCGGCCTGGTCACCGCCACCGCCTACGAACTGGGCGGCCGCCGCACCATCGTCACCCTGCCGAGTGGCGCCACCAAGATCACCGAGAACTACATCGACGGCCGTCTCAAGTCCGTCACCGGCACCGCCGTGGTCGCCGAGTACCACACCTACGGCGTTAACGGCGATGGCACCCGCTGGCACACCGTCCGCACCGGCGCCGCGGACTCCGCCCTGTATGAAACCACCACCACCGACCTGCTCGGCCGCGTCATCCGGGTCGAGAAACCGGCCTTCGGCGGCGGCACCACGGTCACCACCAACGGCTACAACGCCCTCGGCCAGCTCGTCCGCACCGAAACCCGCGACGGCAACGGCGCCCTCCTGGCCGCCCCCACCCTCAACGAATACGATGAACTCGGCCAGCTCGTCCGCACCGGCCTCGACGTCACCGGCAACGGCGCCCTCGACCTGGCCTCCGCCGACCGCATCACCGAGCGCGAAGCCGTGTTCGAAAAAGATGCCGCCAACATCTGGTGGGCCGCCTTCAACACCCGCGCCTACAACCAGACCGGCTCCGCCACCCCCGTCACCGTCGCCACCACCCGCCTGCAACTCTCCGGCCTCGGCGGCACCCAAAGCGACGGCTTCACCCTCGCCGCCCTCGCCAAGGCCAGGGACGTCTACGGCAACGAGACCGTCTCCCAAACCCTGGTCAACCGTGCTGCCAAGACCACCAAGACCGTCACCACCCAGCCGTCCTCCACCGTCCCGGCCACCATGGTCACGGTCAACGGCCTCACCACCAGCGCCACTTCAGCTTCCGCCGTGACGACCACCTATGGTTACGACAGCCTCGGCCGCCCGACCGCCGAAACCGATGCCCGCACCGGCACCGCCATCACCCACTGGAACAGCCTGGGTCAGGTCGATTACGTCCAGGACGCCGCCGGCGCCCAGACCAGCTTCACCTACGACGCCACCAGCGGCTACCGCATCGCCACGACGAACGCCCTGGGCAACCCGGCCTACACCGCCTACAACGCCCGCGGCCAAATCACCCGCACCTGGGGCGGCGCCGCCTATCCCGTCGAGTTCGTCTACGACGCCTACGGCCGCCAGACCCAGCTCAAGACCTTCCGCACCACCGCCACGGGCACCGATTTCCCGGCTACCACCCCCGACATTACCACGTCTGCCTATGATGCCGCCACGGGCTTCCTTACTTCCAAGACGGATGCCGCCGGCAAGGCCGTCACCTACACCTACGACGCCCTCGGCCGCCTCGCGACCCGCACCTGGGCCCGCGGCACCGTCACCACCTACACCTATGACGCGTCCACCGGCGACCGCACCGCCATCGCCTATTCCGATACCGCCACCCCCGGCGCCGCCTACACCTACGACCGCCTTGGCCGTCTCCTCACCGCCGCCCGCTCCGGCCTCAGTTCCGTGGCCTATGCCTACGACACCGCCACCCTCGGACTGCTCACCGAAACCTATGGCGCCTTCCTCGGCAACCGCGTCCTCACCCGCACCCGCGACACCGCCGTCGTCATCGGCCGCGACACCGGCTTCGAACTCAGCAGCGGCCTGAACCTCGAACTCAAGGACGCCTACGCCTACGACACCTACGGCCGCCCCGCCGCCGTCACCGCCTCCTCCGCGCACTTCGCCACCGCCACCATCCAGTACGCCTACGCGGCCAACTCCGACCTCCTCGCCGCCACCACCTTCCCTAGCGCCAGCGGTCTGGTCACCACCCGTGACTACGAAACGTCCCGCGATCTTCTGGCCGAGATCCGCCACACCGCCGGCCAGAACCTGCTCGCCGGCGTGGCCTACACCAACGACGCCCTCGGCCGCCGCACCCAGGCCACCCGCGCCGGCAGCGCCTATGCTGCCCTAGGCTTCACCAGCACCGGCACCGTCGCGTACGCCTACAACAGCCGGGATGAGGTCACCGGCGCCACCGCCTCCAATGCCGCCCTCACCGGCTATGACTACGCCTTTGCCTACGACACCATCGGCAACCGCCAGACCCGCACCCGCGACTCGGCCACCGAGGAATACACCGCCAACGCCCTCAACCAGTACACCCAGCGCACCGTGCCCGGCGCCTTCACCCTCACCGGCACCGCCGCCCCGGCCGCCGTGGTCACCGCCGTCGCCCCCGCCACGGCCACCGCCGCCACCCCGGCGGCCTTCCACCGCGCCACCCGCCCGCAGAGCGACGCTTGGTGGCGCGCCGACCTCACTCTGTCCAACACCGCCGCACCCGTCGCCCTCGACTACAAGGTCGTCGGCGTGCTCTCCGGCGTCGGCGCCAACGGCGAGGACGCCGTCGAGGAACAGGCCGGCCACCTCTTCATTCCTCAGACCCCCGAGGCGTTCACCTACGACGACGACGGCAACCTGCTCACCGACGGCCGCTGGTCATACACCTGGGACGCCGAGAACCGCCTCGCCGCCATGGAAACCCAAAGTGGCAGCGGCGTCTCGCCGCTAACCCGCCTGGAGTTTGCCTACGACCATCTCTCCCGCCGCATCGGCAAGAAGGTGTACACGGGCGCCCCCGGCGCCTGGACGCCCCAGTCCGAAACCCGCTTCCTCTACCACGGCTTCCGCCTCGTCGCCGCCTACGCGGTCGATGCCGCGACCTCCAGCCTGACCCTGGCCCGGACCTGCACCTGGGGCGCCAACGGTGAGCCCCTGGCCGTTGCGGACATCGCCACCGGCGCCGTATACGCCTGCTGCCTCGACGGCAACCGCAACGTCATCGCCCTGGCCAACCTGGCCGACGGGACGCTGGCCGCCGCCTACGAGTACGGCCCCTTCGGCGAGGTCACCGCCCAGGCCGGCCCCGCCGCCGCGGCCAACCCCGTCCGATTCAGCTCCGAGTACGCCGACACCGAGACCGGCCTCGTCTACTACAACTACCGCTACTACAGCCCCGCCCTCGGCCGCTGGCTTGCCCGCGATCCCATCGGGGAACTCGGCGGGCTCAATTTGTACTGGTTCTGCGGGAACGATCCGGTTAACGGTGCTGATGTGCTAGGGCTTTCTTCGATATCGCCATCATTAGAGTTTGGGACGGGCAATCCGTATGCGCCAAATCTTGATTTGAGTGGTGTTGCTGGTGGGGCGGTTCATTTTGCAGACGGCGTGACGTTCCATGCCATTAACGGACTGCACGCCTACGCCACCACAAACTACCAGGGGGCGGAATACGCCTGGTCCAATAAAATTGGTGGGTACACGGTTGCCGCGGAATTAGCGGCGGTAACGGGTTTTGGCGCAGCGGGGGCATTGGCGCTTTCAGAAATACAAGCCGCGATGGCTGCCTCGCCGTATGCCACCGCCTTACTGGGGGCGGGTGGTTCCACCTATCTGCTCGGTAGTGCGGCGCAAAATGCCGGGGCGATGGCTGGAAATCTCTCCGCAGGTAATTACTGTAACGCCGCTGATAATACCGGTATCCTGCTCGTTTACGGCGCAGGCGGTCTCGGCGGTCTCGCGGACGGAATTATGGGCGGGGCGGTGAATGCCCCAAGTAATCCAGTATTCAAAACCTGGAACGAATTCCAATCTGGAACCGCTGGACAATTTGCAACTCGTGCCGAGGCGGGCCAGGCCTGGACGGCTTACAAGCAGGCAAATGGAATTGCTTCCAGTCAAGTCGTCAGAAGTGCAACGGCTCGTTCTCAGTATCTAAAGTCACTTGTAGATGATTATCGTACGCCGTCTTGGATGAAACAATGGCTTAAAAAAGGGCGCACTCCGCCGGGCTACGAAGTTGACCACATCAAGCCATTGTCAATCGGCGGTGCGGATACCCCCGCAAACATGCGGTTTCAAAGTGGAGAACTCCACGACATGTGGCACAAACAATACGACCCGTGGAACTGGTAACAATGGTCACTCGAAAGCTATTAGTATCTTACGATGAAGTAAAACCCTATGCAGGGAAGGGCGATTTTTTGGCCGTTATTTTTGAGGGAGGTGTTCCCTGTTTTTTAGGATTGAAGTCTCGCCGCCTCTACAAACAGGGGCGTATGGTATTTATTGGTAAAGAAATCACGGAACATGATGTATTTGCAAAACTTGTGGATACCGGTCTAAAAATCGAAAATGTCAACGACACAATTAAGACATTATTTATTTATATCCAGCAAGTTGATAAATTTAAAGTCGGCAATATCATCAGTATTGCACGTAGCGAAACATCGGGATTTGAGCTGGTGAAGATTGCAGAAATGCCAAAGCCCGATAGGCCGCTATCGTTGCCATGAAGGCTTGGAGCATTTGGTAGATAGCACTAGGGACGTACGTAAGCAACTAACTTAACTCCAAATAATAACAATAAAATTTCACCATTAAATAACATTGGGGACGTACGTAAGCAACTAACTGCGCTGTAAATAATAACAATGAAATTTAACCGTTAAAACCGACTTAAACGCAAAAAAACATGGCATAATTTGCGTTTAAGCATTTCATGATTAGGCTTGGGATCGTCGGATGGTTTTGGTTTGGCGTCCAAGGGATGCCGTACCGCGGGAGCTTGAGAGCGGATGCGTTTGCCACGCCCCCAGATCGAGCGGTGTTGCGTGCATGTGACCCACCGCTGCCAGGAGCGGCGGTTCCTGCTTCGGTTCGCCGCTGACCGCCGGCAGTGCCGGTTATGGACTTGGCCGCGTATATTGACCCCCGTCGGAGGTGACGGCAAGGAAGCCCCGCATGCCTTGCGGCTGCCGCAGTCGGTGGCGGCGCGCCTGTGGCGCTGACTGGAAGGCGCAAGGGCAAGAGTGAAACCTTAAACGCATTTTTTGCCGTCAAAAAATCATCCTAACGGCCTTATTAGTATCAAAAAACAATGTTAAATGTTGAATTACAGGATAATGCGTAGCTGCGTCCCCAGTGTAAACTAGAGGTATTGCACAGACAGGTATCAACAGCGGATGGGGTATTTTCGGAAAGGGTGTCTATATGACATCTATTGGGCGTCCCGTTAACCTCTTTGTTCCAGCCGCCTCGACGGTGCCTGTCCAAGTGGCGACACCGGCCTGGACCGCTCGAATTATTCCGAAACTCGTTTATTTGAAATGGGGTAATGTAGGAGTCATTCCGTGAAGCGGTCAACGTTCCAAATCGTAAACATCGTCGGTAAATGGACGACTATGATCTTCGCTTGGTCTTGTTGGGTATGGGCATTGTACGAGAAAAGCATTCTAATCTTTATCCTAAGCTTCTTGCCCTACTTGCTAATCTATAATGGCCTCATTCGCGGCCTGATAGAGCGACGGGTAGAACCATCGCAAGAGTAGGAGCATTTGTGCCCGATTTCACCGAGTACATCCTCACCAAGCCGGTCACGGCACCAACACGGATACCCATTAACATTGGGGACGTACGTAAGCAACTAACTGCTCTGTAAATAATAACAATTAAATTTAACCGTTAAAACCGCCTTAAACGCAAAAAAACATGGCATAATTTGCGTTTAAGAATTTCAGGGGAATCTGGGGTCACACCTCCGCAATCATGCACATCTTGCAAGATAGAGAGGAATTGGTAAAGAAAGCCGTAGGGACAGGTGAATAGTGGAATACTGGTGACACCTTGGTCATTGGAAGACTACGATCCTTCGAGGGGGCTGTCGGTAGGACCGCATTACCGGTTGAAGGAATCCCGCGTCCGTGGGCGCCCGAGATTCGTCTCAATAGCTCTGCCGATAAAATGATTGATGTAATCGAAACCGTTCCGGTGCCAAAATGATATCAAAACAGCCCAACTTTTACTTAGTCTCAAGCGAAAGCTATGCGTTCCGTGATCCGAGAAAATGCTGGGTTGAAACAACGGTCGCTGGAGAATTGCGATCGGACTACCTCCTCGTTCGAATCGATCCTCCAGTAATTGATTTTCGCACCAAAGAGCCGATTAATCAGGTGCTCATTACAGGCAAGAACAAGCCGATAAAAATAACGGAGCTTCCGACCTCAGTATACATAGCGAAGATCAAAGATGCTGCCGTAGCTGAGAGTCGAAAGTGTTCGGCATCGAACATCGAAGTCGTGGCTTCGGGAGACATCTTCGCCTCCAATGAGGAGGCTGCCGCATTTGCGATGACTGCCTCGTAGCAACACTGGGGACGTACGCAACTAAACCGGCATGAATTGTATTTGAACTGGGGACGTACGTAAGCAACTAACTGCACTACAAATAATAACAATGAAATTTAACCCTTAAAAACGCCTTAAACGCAAAAAATCAGTAAGCGTTTAGCTGAGCCGTAGGGACAGAGCCGAGAAAGCCGTAGGGACAGGTGAATAGTGAGATTGCCGACACAATAATTGTTCCTTTGGCGCGTTATTCCGGTTGAAGGCGAGATGACGCTGAGGAGCCAAAGCAACCGAGGTGTCGGCATGCGAACGGCGAGGATCAAACCGGTGGGGGCAGACCTCCAGGGAACCTATTATCATCTCCTGAACCGGGTCGCGGGAGTGCCGGGGGAGTTTCCCTTTGGCGACGTTGAAAAGGAGATGTTCATCCGGCTGCTGAAAAAGCTGGCCGGTCTCTACACGCTCGAGGTCCTGTCCTGGCAGGTCATGGGCAACCACTTCCATATAGTCGCCTTCGCCCCCGCCGCCTCCCCTTCACCAGACGAGGCGGCCCGCCGTTATACCGCATTCCACCATGGCAAACGCGTCATCGCCCCTGCCTCACCACAAGGCGATCGGCTGGCGGCACAGCTGCGGGACATCAGTTGCTTCATGCACGACCTGCAGCAGCGGT